>JGI24143J45723_1000903_pt1 | contig 14957 bp, 15 predicted proteins | sample BarGraIncu00432A_FD_45723 | JGI IMG/M metagenome (IMG submission 45723)
CGCGTTTTTGACGCCGATCATGTAGAAACCCGCCTGATCGGCTCGCCGGGGGGTGGTCTTTCTCATGGTCTCGTTCAGGTAGTCCCAGTGGAACAGCAGTATCCGCTCCTCCGTGGTCTTTTCCGCCCCGCGAAAGATGCCGCGCAGCACGAACTCCCACTGTCCGGGATAGATGGTTCCTTTGAGCGTGATCAGGTCCCCGACCTTCCAGCCGTAGGTCTTGGCCAGCTTGCGACCCACGATGCACCCCTTGCGGTCCAGGAGGAAGTCGCTTTTCTCCTTGGGATCCAGGATGAACTCGGGGTAGAGGTTGAGATAGCTTTGCGGCTCGACCGCATAGTTGGCGAAGAAATGCTTCTCGTCGATGTAGACGCCGCCAAACCAGTTGCCGTAGGCGACCGAACTCACCCCCGGCACCCCGCGGATCCGCTCCAGGTAGGAAACCGGCAGCGGGAAGATCAGGGAAATGGCGTTTCTGGTCACCAACCGTGTCGCCGAGGCGTGCTCGGCCCCAGAGTACCAGAGCCCCGTCAGGGTCCGCAACAACCCGAAGGCAAGTACAGCGACAGCAACCCCTACGACCGTCAGGATGGAGCGGAGCTTGTGCCGGAACAGGTTCCGTATGATGAACTTGATCATAAACATGATGAAGCTCCCTTTAGCTCGCCCGAAGCGCAGTCACGATGTTCATCCGCGCTGCCCGGACCGCCGGAAGCATGCCGCCGATGAATCCCATCACGACGGAAAAAAGCAGCGATTTCCAAAGTATCCCAAAGGTGAGCGTGAAGGAGAAGGCGAGCTCGGAAAAGGAGGCCCAGTTCATGGTGGAGATGGTGATGAGCTGCATGAAGGAAGCTCCCCCCACGCCGAGTATCCCGCCGCAGAGCCCCAAGAGCAGCGCCTCCATGATGAAGGCGGAAAGGATGCTGCTTCTTTGGAAGCCGAGCGCCCGCAACGTCCCGATCTCGCCGACGCGGTTGGCGACGGCGGCGTACATGGTAATGGTCGCTCCGATGACGGCACCGATGGAAAAGACGACCGTCAGCACCATCCCCAGGATGCGCAGAAAGCGCGCCATCGACTCGGACTGGTCCAGGTAGTAGCGGGTCTCCCGCTTTGCCTCCACAGTGAGCCTCGGATCCCCTTCCACCCGCGCCTTGAAGGCGTCGAACTCCGCGGGGTTGCGCATCCGGAAGATAACGGAGGAGTAAATCTGGCGGCGAAAGGCCTGCATCATCTGGTCCGAGTCCCCCCAGATTTCCGAGGAGAACCCGGTGGTCCCCGCGTCGAATATGCCGACCACGCGCCAGTCGCGCATCCCGAAGCGAAGCGTTTCTCCCATGCCGCCCCCCTGGAAGCGGCGCGCGATGCTTTCCCCGGCGATTACCTCGGCGGAGCCCGGCCGGGGCATGCGCCCCTCTTTCAGGCGAACCGCCGGGCGCAACTGCAACGAGGCGGCACTCACCCCGCGGATCACCACGTTGGCAGGTTTATCGCTGCCGCGCTTTTTCAGGTTGATCAGCACCACCAGTTCCTTGGCGAGCAGCGGCTTGCCGTCCGGGCCGATCGCCACCTCGGGCTGGCTCTCGATCAGCGCCGCCTGGCCGCGCTCCACGGCGCTTTGCACCTCTGAGTTGGCCGACTTTCTGAGCACCATCACGTTGTCCGGCGAACCGGTCGCCACCAGGGTCTGCTGCAACCCCTCGGCGAGCATCAGGGTCGCGGCGAAGACGAACACCACGAGCCCCATGCCGCTTGCGGTCAGGAGCGTGGTGAGCCGCCTGGTCCAAAGGTTGCGGAAACTGTAGGAGTAGGGAATTCCCATTTCAATCCTTCCCCTCAGGAGGCCTCACTGAGCTCCCCCTTCTCCAGGTGCCGGATGATGTGGGCCTTCTCGGCCGCACGCGGGTCGTGGGTCACCATGATGACGGTCTTCTTGAACTCGCGCACCAGCCGGTCCATGAGCTGCAGGATCTCCTCCGCGGAGGCGCGGTCCAGGTCGCCGGTCGGCTCGTCCGCCACCAGGATCTCCGGGTCGGTGACAATGGCGCGCGCGATGGCGACCCGCTGCTGCTGACCTCCGGAGAGCTGGGAGGGATAGTGGTCCATCCGGTCCGCAAGCCCCACCACGGAAAGCACCGCCTCGACATGCTCGCGCCGCTCGCGCCTTTTCAGGGAGGTCAAAAGCAGCGGCAGCTCCACGTTTTCGTAGGCGGTCAAGACCGGTATCAGATTGTAGAACTGGAAGATAAAGCCGACGTTTCCGGCGCGCCAGCGGGCCAATTCGCTCTCGGAAAGGCGCGTGATCTCCACCCCGCCGATCAGGATGGATCCCTCGTCCGCCGAGTCGATTCCCGCGATGAGGTTTAAGAGGGTGCTCTTCCCGGAACCCGAAGGGCCCATCAGCGCCACGAACTCGCCCTGGGCGATGTCGAAGCTGATTCCGGAGAGGACCGGCAGGAGCTGACTTCCGCGTCGGTAGCTTTTGGAGAGGTTGCGAATCACGACGATAGGGGCGCTCGGCTCCTCCATGGCTACTTCTCCGCCGCCTTGACGCGGCTTTGGTCGTGCAGTTTTTCGAGCGGCTTGATGGCGATGCGCTCCCCGGCCTTCACTCCGGAAACCACTTCCACCAGGTCCCCGACCCGCACGCCGAGAGTCACCGGAGTCTGCACGGCCTTGTCGCCCTGCACCACGAAGACGACGCTCTTGCCGTCGCGCGTGACGATCGCCGAGGGGGGGAGCGCGATGCGCGGCTTGGTCTCACCCGGTCCAACCGGCCGCTCCAGGAAAGCGACCTTGGCGCTCATCTCGGGGAGCACCCGCTTGTCCCGGTCCAGGAAGCGGACCTTCACCATGACGCTCCCCTTGCTGCGATCGGCGGTCGGCACGATGGTATGCAGCACGCCACGAAAGCGGCTCTCCGGAAGGGCATCGAGCAGGATCTCGCAAGGTTGCCCGACCTTCACTTTGCTGAGATTCGCCTCGGAGACGTCCGCCTCGACCTCAAGCGATCCCATGTCCGCCAGGGTGACCACCGCGGCCTTGGCGTTGGCTGCCGCGGCCAGAGGGGAGACGATGTCCCCCACGTCTGCATTCTTGGTCAGCACCACCCCGTCGAAAGGGGCGCGGATCTGGGTGTAGTCAAGCGCCACCGCGGCGCCGGTAAGCGCCGCCTGCGCGGAGGTAATCGCGCTGAGCGCTCCGGCCGAGGCAGCCACATCCCGGTCGTAGCGCGCCTGGGCAGTATCGTAATCGGACCGGGAAATGATCCCCTGGGCGACCAGCTCTTTATTTCGGGCAAGGTTTCGTGCCGCATCCTTTTGTTCCACCCGTGCCTGCTCCAGAGAGGTGCGCGCGGTCGCCAGGTTGGCGGCGGCCTGGGCCTTGGCTGCGGCGACATCACCGCTTTCCAGGCGGGCCAGCAGTTCTCCGGAGTGGACCACGCTCCCCTCCTCTACGCCGAGCCAGTCGAGCCTGCCGGTTGCCTTGGAGGAGACGGCGGCCTTACGCTGCGCCACCACGTAACCGCTTGCGTTGAGCAGGGAAAAGGTCTGGGACGGGTAAACCAGCGAAACCGTGGCAACCTCCACCTCGACGCTCCGGTTCAGGACCAGCTTCCAGGCAACCAGCGCCAGCAGGGCGATGGCAATGCAGACCAGCGACCAGAACCGCACCCGTTTCCCCTTAGGGGGAGCGGCGGAGTAACGTTCCTTGTCGATGGTGAGTCTATTCAGGTCTTCTTGAGCCATTATTCGTTCACCCCGTAGGCACGATTCTTTAGAGCGGTTTTACATACCACTATTACCAAAGCGTGTGAAGCTCTAAATTTATTACAGTTCTTCCACCTGCACCTCGGTCACCTCCAGGTCCGGGCGCTCCTCGATAAGCCAGCGCTCCAACTCCTGCAGCAGGCTCCTTCCCAAGGTAGCGCTCTCGGCAACCGTCACGAAGGCAAGTTCCGAATCGCCCGCCCGATCGTGCAGTCCGGACTCCCGGCAGGCAACGTTAAACCTGTTGCGTGCCCGCGCGAGGACGCTCTTCACGATTGAGCGCTTCTCCTTCAGGTTGCGGCTGGTAAGACGCAGCCTCATCATGAGCAGAACTACGTGCATAAATTGGCCTCCGATGCGCTCACTTCAGGGAAGCGTTGCTACTTACACAATGATTCGGCATCTGGGCACCGATCCCGTAGGGGCGAACCTTGTGTTCGACCTGGTTTTCGCTGTCCGCCACGCCTCAGCTAATTCAAAAGCGGGCGAATATGAGATTCGGCCCTACGTCCAATCACTGAAAAGCGGTTCGCGAGCTTTTTGCCGGAGTTCACATCAATTCAATAGGAAGCACCAGTGTAGGCAAAGTCCGAAAATTAGCACCTAATGAGAGTGCAATGGGCAGGGTTAATAGTATCACCCAGGCGCCCGCTTCGCTAGGAATTCTCATGTATACGCGGCGACGCAGCCAGGCCGGACATTCTCAGATTGTCTTGAGGCAGCAAATCCGCTACACTGGCCGCCTGCGCCAAAAGGAGACCCTCATGATCGCATCCCGTGGCATCGCCCTGCTGTTCGCCCTCTTACTTGCCGCTCTCACCGGTTGCGCGGCAACCCTGCCGACTTCGCCGCTTCCAGATGGTTTCGCGGTCAAGACCTTCACCAAGGTCGATACGGGAGAGCCTTTCGCGGTGAACCGGGCCGGTGTCTTTGCCGCAGTCGTTGGAGGAAATCTCCAGGTCATTGATCCCGCGGGCGGCCCCGGTCGAAGCATTGCGCCTGCACCGGCAACCGGGCTCCGCTTTTCACCGGACGGTACGCGACTGGCGGCGGTCTTCGCCACGACAAACCAAAGTCTGCTGCGCATCTTCGATTTACAGGGAAAAGTTCTCTCAGAGGCGCTTATTTCCGGCAGGGTCACCTCGATTGCCTGGCGCGCCGACAAGGATCTGCTGGCAACCTCACTTACTATCAAGAAATTCAGTTTCGGTTCCGAATTAGTCTCGGTCCTTTACCGCTGGGACACAATCGCAGCGCCGCTCGCCATCCCTCTGAGCGACGTGACGGTCAGGCCCAACATCGCCAAGCTGCCGGAAAAAGATCTGCTCCGGACCCTCTCCATGGATCTTTCTCCCTACGGCGATGAAATCGCCTACAGCGCCCTGAAGGACCCGCCGCTCTTTTCCCCCTATCTGAGAATAGCCGTAAGGCACCTGGATACCGGCGCCGAGCGGGAAGTCGCTGAGACCAGTATCGGGTCCGGAGGCCCTGTCTACATGCCGGACGGCGAAAGCGTGCTTGCCGGCGATGCCCAGGCCCTGACCCACCAGCTGTCGCTTGCCGAAGGCAGAGAAATTAATGCCTGGCCCACCGCTGGAGACCGCGTCACCCTCTCCCCCTCTGGTTCCTACCTCCTGCTGGACGGCTCCCTGTACCAGGGTGGCCGGGAGATTGCCACGTTCCCGAAGGAATCGATCGGAGTCTTCCTGCCGGGCGGAGCTGATCTCGCACTCAGCGCTCGGGGAGCCATCTTCCTGGTGAGCGGGTTGCAGGACCCGAAGCCAGCAGGACTCTCTGGTGACCTGGAGCGCACCCTCGAACTGCGCAGGCTGCACATGCTGCGCCTCATCACCGACCAGGAATTCAAGACACGGCTGAAAAAGGTATCCGGCCGTGAAAAATAGCACCTGCCTGCTGGCGGCCATCCTGGCGCTGCTGGCCCCACTTGCTGCGCTCGCTGCCGGACCGTGCATTCCGTGTCACTTGGAAAAGACACCGGCCGCAGTGGCGCAGTGGCAGGGAAGCGCCCACGCCAAAGCGCAGGTCGGGTGTGAAAAGTGTCACGGCTCGGACCATGAAAAGATCGTCCGGGGTGAGGCGCGGGTCTACATGCGGGTCTGCGCCCCCTGCCACCAGAAGGCCTTCCAGGAGCACAGCGCCAGCCGCCACGGCATGGGTCTCCATTCCGGATGGGGCTGCACCCGGAACCTCCCCAATCGCAAAAAAAACGAGTGCCGTTTCTGCCACAAGGAGGGGGACGAGACCCCCCTCTCCGAGGTGCAGTGCGCCCGATTCCTGAAGCAAAGCCGCGAGATGGGCGAGATCGGCTGCAATTACTGCCACAGCGTGGAGGGGTCCTGCGACTCCTGCCATTCCAAGCATGCGACGGATCTGAAGATCGTGCGCGACCCGAATTCCTGCGCCAAGTGTCACATGGGACCGGACCATCCCCAGTGGGAGATGTGGCAGACCTCCCTGCACGGCACCCTGAATGCCAGCACCGGGAGATCAATGGGGCCGGATTGCCAAAGCTGCCACATGCCCAAGGGAACCCACAACGTCTCGCTCGGTTTGACCATGAATTCCGGTGGGGTCCCCTTCACTCCCCCGAAGGCCGAGGCCGGGCGGGCCGAGATGACGAAGATCTGCAGCACTTGCCATGCGCCGGCCTTCGCGCGGCGCGAGTTGGAGCGCGACGACGCGGTGCGCACCCAAAGCCTCGCCATACTCAAAGAAGCCGAGGGGATTATCTGGGACCTGAATGATCGCGATCTACTCGACCCGATGCCCGCCGAGCGGGCACCGCACCCCTTAAGTGGCCCGAACCTGGTGACTGACAGCCAGATGCTCTACGAGGATACCTCCCACATAGAGCGGCTCTTCTTCAAGATGAAAAAGTACGATTACGCCCGAACGGTCAAGGGAGCCTACCATCAAAACCCCGCCTACACCCATTGGTACGGCAACGCGGAGCTGAAGATGGACCTGGTCGACATCAAGAGCGAGGCAAGCCGCCTCAAGGAGCGAAGAAAGGGGGGGCTGCCGGCAGCGGGCACCGAGGACAGCCTGAAGGTGCTGAAGAACAAGTTTGAGCGCGGCGCCCTCTCGGCCGAGCAGTATGCCGAAGAAAAAGCCCGGGTTCTGGAGAGAATAAAGTGAAAGCTGCCTCCAGTCCCCAGGTAAATGGCGCTGTTGGGGGTAGCGCTGTTATCACATTTCCCAACTATTCTACAACCGGAGAAAACTCTCCCTCCCCTTCAAGGGCCGGGGTGGGGATGGGGACTTGATGCTCTCGTGAAAGCTGAAACCGAAGTTTTACCCGCTATTCTGAGCCCTTAGCGCTACAGGAGCGCCTTTACAAGATCATTTCACTTGCCCGAAAACACCAAAGGGTGTATCCATGCTGTCCCAATCTAGCACCAGCTAAGCACAAACCGAAGGAGAACAAAAGATGGGCATTCTCGCCAACACCGTAAGCATCTGCCATTTCCAGGTACAGGGGGAGCTCCCGAAGGACGAGCTTTACGCCTGGGCCTCAAAGCAACTCGCAGCAAACAGGTTCAACCCGATTGACCAGGGTACCGAAGAGCTCTCGCTCGGCTGGGTGCACCTGGACGACCCGAAGTCGTCGGATTTCGCCAGCCCCACGGTTTGCTGGCGCGAGCACTACCTGATGTTCACCCTGCGCCGCGATCAGCGCTCGGTTCCGGCTGCCATCCTGAAGGCGCATTTGGAAAGGGCGCAGGATCAGTACCTGGCTGAAAACCCGGGTTTCACCAAGGTCCCGAAGCAGAAGAAAGAGGATCTCAAGGAAGCGGTGCGCGCCATGCTGCTTTCCCAGACTCTACCGACTCCCGCCACCTACGACGCGGTTTGGGACACCAGGACCGGGCTTTTAACCTTCAGCTCCCTTTCCCCCAAGGTCATCGAACTTTTTGAGGAGCACTTCAAGAAGACCTTCGAGGGTCTGAGGCTGGCCGCATTTCACCCTTATGCGCGGGCGGAGAGCGTGCTGGACGAAGGGAACAAGGTGCTCCTGAAGCAGGCGAACAAGGCGGGAGGCGACAATTTCCTGGAACTGGTGAAGGAAAACCAGTGGCTCGGGACGGATTTCCTGCTCTGGCTCATGTACCAGACCATGAACGAGGCCTCCGAATATAGCGTCAATCAGCCGGGAGTCCTCCTGGAGAAGGAGCCTTTCGTAGGCTATCTTGACGACCGCGTTGTGCTGTTGGGAGCCGGCGAGAACGGTGCTCAGAAGATCACCGTGGCAGGTCCCCAGGACCGCTTCAACGAAGTACGGAGCGCCCTTTTGAACAAGAAGCAGATCACCGAGGCGACGCTTCACCTGGAGACCGGTGACGACCACTGGAAGATGACCCTGAAGGGCGAGTTGTTTCATTTCGCCTCTTTCAAGGCGCCTTCCGTCAAGGTGGAAAAAGACAATACGACCGACGAGGGGATGGAGCGCGAGGCAGTATTCTTCGAGAGGATGGTTCTTTTGGAAAAAGGGACCCAGCTTTTCGACTCGCTGTTCGCCATCTTCCTGAAGCTGCGGCTCGATGCCGGCTGGGGCGAGCAGGATGCTGCCATCCAGGCTTGGCTCAACGTCTGCCCGAGCTGCCAGGGTGCACTTTCTTAGCAGGTTTTTGACTGAGAGGGCCGTTGGTGGAGATGCATGCAAATGCGTCTCTACCCGATTTGAATAATTGACTGCAGCGCACCCACGCATTTACGTGGGTGCGCTGTTCATGAACCCATGGGTTTGCCATGAATGCGCTGCTCCCAGAGAATGTAGAGACGCATTGCATGCGTCTCGTCACTGATCCAATCTCCTTCTTCGCAGCAAAAAATGCAACCATCCCCCAAAATTTTCAACCGTTATCGGCTCCCCCGCGTGGACGGCGTTAAGTCGTGGGAAAGGTGATTTCCCCCTCCCTAACCCTCCCCCCTCCGGGAGAGGGGACTATCGGAGAATCCTCCGGCCACCCGGACGCTGATTTCCCCCTATCGGACAATCCTCCCGCCACCCAAAAGTTCATCATCACGGTAAAAAACCACTGACTGCCCCGGCGTCACTGACTTCTGGGGCTCGCTGAAACTGATCTCGCCTTCTCCGTCGGCCAGCAGCGTGATACTGCATTCCACTGGCTGCTGCCGATAACGGATCTTGCAGCTGGTTTGGAAAAATTCACCTGCCGGCGGGACGATCCAGTTGAGGTCGCAAACCTGCAAACCGGGTGCGTAGAGCCCGCCTACCTCGCCGACGATTATCCTGCTTTCCTGCGCATCGATAGCGACTACATAGAGCGGCTCTTTCCAGGCGATCCCGAGCCCTCTTCTTTGTCCGACCGTATAGCGGTGAGTGCCGTTATGCCGCCCGAGCACGGCCCCGTTTAGATGGACGATCTCACCGGGACTGCCGATCAGCTGCGGGTCCTGCTCCAAAAAGGCGACATAATCGTCGTTCGGGACAAAGCAGATCTCCTGGCTTTCGCTTTTTTGCGCCACCGGTAAGCCGAACTCCCGGGCCAACCGGCGCACCTCGTCCTTGGTCGGCATCTCGCCCAGGGGAAAGGTCACCTGCCCGAGCTGGCGCTGGGTGAGCGTGTAAAGAAAATAGGACTGGTCCTTCGCGAGATAGCTCGCCTTCAGCAGATGCCAGAGTCCGTCGGCACCCTGCTCGGTCCTGACATAGTGCCCGGTGGCCAGGAAGTCGGCGCCAAGCTCCAGTGCCTTATCCAGCAAAAGCCCGAATTTCACGTACCGGTTGCAACGCACGCACGGGTTCGGCGTCTCACCGGCAAAATACTGGGCGCGGAAATCATCCATGATGAGACGTGCGAACTCCTGCTCCAGGTGGATCTGGTGGAACGGGATGCCGAGGTAATCGGCGACGATCTCCGCGTCCCCCTTTGCTCCCGGCTCTTCGCCGGCGCGCTCGAAAAGCTTCATATTGATCCCGATCACCTGCGCCCCCTGTTGCTGCAACAAGGCGGCTACCGTGGAGGAATCCACTCCGCCGCTCATGGCGACGGCTATCTTTTTCCCTTTATAATCTACCATTGCGATCTGCTCCCTACCCTTCCTATCATTAAGTGTTGACCCCATAGTTGACCGATTCGCTTGGATTGCGCAACATTTAATTTCCTGATTAGCAGGCACCGGCATTCGGCTCGAAAAAGGGCGACCGCGGGTCGCCCCTACGAGTCATCTCCGCTGCGAATTGCCTAGGGGCGACCCGCGGTCGCCCTCGACACTCAATATTTATGAGGAAGCTGGCCGAAACAAGGGAAACACCGGTTTTCAAAAGGTAATCTATGCTGTATTCTCAATGAGGACCTAATCCCCTTGCAGGAGCAGGCCAAACTGCACCATTTTTATGTAGTCAAACGTAGCAAAGGAGAGCAGCGACATGACCCTTTCACTTACCATCAGGCGCCTGCTGACGACCCAGCCTGTCGAGCTTCCGGTCTTTCACCCCATAGCGCTCAAACTCCAGCAGTTGCTGGAAACCCACGACTACAAAATAGATGAGGTCATCGAGCTTGCTAATGAGGACCAGGCGCTGGCCGGACAGATCCTGAAGATGGCCAACTCCACGGTCTACATGGGGCGCGTGCGCACGGAGACCATCAAGGACGCGGTCATCAGGCTGGGTGCCCAGCAGGTATCCAATCTTGCGATGGCGGCCTCACAGTCCGGGATGCATGTGTCGGATCACCCGCTTATCAACGGCTTCCTGCGCTCGCTCTGGCTGCACAGCCACGCCTGCGCCGTCGGATCCCGGTGGCTTGCCAGAAGTGCGGGATACCCCCAGATAGCGGACCAGGCCTACATGGCGGGACTGCTGCACGACGTCGGGAAATTGTATCTGCTCAAGGCATTGGAACGGCTGAACAGGTTGGGAGTGGGGCAGGCGGCGCTGGAGGCGGATCTGTTGCTGGAAATTTTTGAAGAGCTGCACGTCGAGCAGGGGTGTCGGCTCATGGAGCACTGGAACATGCCCAAGGTCTATTACAACGTAGTATCCAACCACCACGACAACAACTTTGACACGACCGACACGGTGCTCACCATCGTAAGGCTGGTCAATACCGTCTGCAAGTTAAAGGGGATCGGCCTGGAACATGACCCGGGCATCGATATCCAGGCGGAACCGGAAACCGCGCTGTTGCAGATTACCCAGGACGAACTTGACGACCTTTATGAAATACTTGAGGATTCCCAGGACTTTTCGGTGTGAGCAGGGTCGGATCTGCCAGGATTCATTTGCGCTTCGACTCCGCTTAGCGAACGTCTGGTCCCCTGAGCGGAGTCGAAGGGCGACCTAGCCTGAATTATGCTGGACTGAGACTAGGAGCAACTGCGTTGATACTCGGCAATGATCGGGAAGTCGGCGTCGGCCCAGTCGAGTTCATGCATGCTGGCTGCCGGGAGCCAGGAGATGGCGGAGTGCTCGAACAGGGTGATTTCGCCCGACACGATGCTGCAGACGTAAGGATAGAGCGTAACGGTGAAGCTTGGATAATCGTGGGTCGCGGGGGTGAGGGGACGGCCAACCGCGATCTGCACCCCCATCTCCTCGACCAATTCCCTCCGCAGACAATCCTCAAGCCCCTCGCCCGGTTCCAGCTTGCCCCCTTTACCCCGGACCGCCCCATGCGTGGCGGTGCAGCTTTTTAAGGTGTAACATACTTATTTACAAGCCACATTTCAGATCTTATCCGGTAAAATTGTCAAAATAATGTAAAAAGCTCCAGGAGCAAAAAAATGTAAAAAGAAATTCCCGACTACGAAAAGGAAAATGTAAAAAATTTGCGAAGCAAAATTGCCTATCTATATATATAGTTTTTAATATGGGTGATCAGTCGGCTTGTTGTTCGGTCGCTTTCTACGCAAGGAACCTATTCAACGTCACTCTGGACACCCCGTACCTTTCTGCCACCTTCAACTTGGTGACGCCGATCTTCAGCAGATCGTTTATCTCTTCTCGTTTACCGTCTAGCTTCCGGTAGCCCACTGGTCGTCCCGCTTTACCATCAGGGTAACCCAGAGCCTTCTTAGCTGCCATGTCGGTCCTTGTTCGGTGGCTGATCATGTCTCGTTCGATCCGAGCGTCCAGGCCGAGCGCGAAGACGATCGATTCCATACCGTAGTCCATCGGGCCATCGCCTTTGATGATGTACCCACCGTTAGCAATATGCAAGTCAGCCTTGACCTTCTGGACACTTGTTACGTCCTTTCCTCTGCCATAGAGAACAAACCCGTTTGTCCCGCGTACGGTCAGTGTGCCGTTTGACACTCTCCCCAATCCAGCCCGGTACAATTTGCCTGTAATATGGCCCATTATCCTTTAGTATCGCGGGACGGCTTCTGCCCGATCACGATGGTAAAGGAGACATGCATGGCCGTCATTCTTCCCGGGATTTTCTCTCTCACTCAGCACCTGGATACCTTACGTAAAGCACCGGAGTCCTACCGTCCCGAGAGGTGTCCGCAGCCTGCCTGCCGTCATGTTGGCATCTGGTGCCACGGATGCTACACCCGGAAGCCTGCTGGCAAGGACCTGGATCAGCCGAGCCTTACACAACAGTGGGGTACGATATGTTCTTGCTTTCAAGGGGGCTGAGGAGTAGGCTTTTGACCCAATAGGAGGTCGGAATCGGCCCAACTGCCGTTAAGGGGGCAGATTGGCCTTCAGGAGGGCTACCAAGACGAAGGGGCTTGTTGTGCCCAATAGTAGTAAAAAGTGATCCTATAGTTGCAATACTATCCGTAATTAAGGCGAGGTTTGGGCTACCATCATGAAAACAGTTACTGCGGCAATCATTATTGACGGAGATAGTGTACTGATCGCTAGAAGGGATCAGTTTCAGAACCTCTCAGGATACTGGGAGTTTCCAGGAGGTAAAGTTGAGAATGGCGAGAGCCTTGTTGAATGCTTGCACCGAGAATTACTTGAAGAGTTAGGTGTAGAGTCAGAGATTGGTGAGGTCTTGGCAAAATCGGAATACCATTACGATCACGGATCGTTCCTGTTTTTCGGAATCTATGCAAGACTAAAGTCAAACCAGTTAACATTGACGGTTCATGACCGTGCCGAATGGGTGCCCATAGCGAACCTTCTTAAATTCCGATTAGCTCCAGCAGATATATTTTTTGCGCAAAAAATTCAGGAGGCTAATCCTGTAAAGCTTGTTTATTAAAAAATTGTTCGATATACCCATGAGAATGGCAAGTACCGGTTTTAACGGAGCGAGCTCTTATGGTTTGGCTTATAGCAGCGGTCATAGTATTATTCCTATGTTTCAAGTTCCCGAAACTCGGCAAAGGTATCGCCACAGCGTTCGGCCTTTTAGTCCTTTTATGCGTTGGCTACTACATCAATGGGAATATTGAGGAAAGCGCGTCGAAAACGCGGATTAATAAAAATGAGATTGAGTTGCTCGACCTGAGGCTGACACCCGGATACAGCAAGGAATCGTATAAACTTACGGGGAAAATCAGGAACAATTCGAAGACCTACACGCTTACGGGGCTGGAACTGAAACATACCGTCACCGACTTACTACAGGACGGCAAGGCTGAAATTGTCGGGCAGAGTACATCCTCGCTATACGAAGATGTGCCGCCCATGCAGTCCCGCGAAATAGACAGCAGCGTATATTTTAGCAACATTCCAGCCCTGAAAGGGTATCTGAAATGGGATTATCAGATTGTCGAAATGAAGGGGAAATAAATGTAAAATCAACAGACGGCATTCCGCCGATGCTACTCACCGCCCCGTAAGTCATATAACGGCCTATCAATAAAATCCAACTACTCGGCTTTTGCTGCTAGTTTTTTCGCTATGTAGCCCCAAACGCCTCTCAGCACCACGAATACACACGCAAGTAGTCCAATGTCACATAATACACTCAAGATCATGACAATCCCGTTATGCGGTTGTTTATTGAGAGCGGTACTGATCGCACCAAGCAGAACCCATAGAATAAGCCATTTCCACATAATCCCTCCCGAGATAAGTCTGCGGCAAATTTAATTGCAGTAAATGGGATGACATTAACATATGAAGGCCGGCAATAGCAGCCTAATTATTCTGTTTGCACCTGGTGATCAGGATGGGGATAAAAGCTCGCAAAACATCGTGGACAGCGCTCATACCCAACTAAACCACCTTGCTTTTCCACTGCTTCAACTTCTTGGTTTTTGCCAAATACTCCGCCATACTTTCTAGGGTGAAAATTCGCTTAGGTGCCTCATTTGTTCCGCCCAGCATCAAGATAACTGCAGCGTTGTCAATGTAGTGCTTCAACGTTGTATCGAAATCTTCATGACCCATGTTATCAGCAAGTGCTTTCTGCAGTGCCGCATCACTAAGAATATCAGTCTCGTAATTCTTGCGCATCTCTTTGATCCAGTAAACAGCGAAGTTTGTGGCATAAGTATGTCTTAACATATAATATTTCACGCTGCCACCAGACACATCCTTTAGCCGGTTCTTTTTGCGCTTGTTGCTGACATAGTCGAATGCGTCCCCTAACATCCCCAATGGCTTTTCGTGTGAGCTATCGTCTCCCGGCTTACAATAAAGAGGAGTTCCATCCTTGGTCAACCACAGAATCCAGGGTGGGCAATCATTCCCGGTATGCACCTTATAGAGCGCCTTTCTTTTGGCATACAACGGATACCACAACTTCATCAGAGCTAACCATCCCTCCGCTGGAAACGCAGCCAGACGGTATTTCTTCCGCTTACCAAACACCGACAAAGTGATCTGCACCCCCTTTCGTTCATCTGCGGTACATTTCCGGAGTTCGCCCTCAAGGTAGCCAGGGTCAGAAGAGAACAGGTGACCGTCATACTCCCAGCAATATGGCACGGCCAAGGCCTCATGATTCCGAATTCCGGTTAGGTATCCGGTCATAGCTATGAACGAGTAGACTGGATCGGGGAACGAGCCAATCAACAACTGCACTTGGTCGTCGAACAGAAACTCATCTGGATTGCCCTGTCTCTTCAAGGCAATGGCGCTCAACGGCTCAGGTTCACCGTCACAAGTGTCTTCAGAGGTTACCTCGTGTCAATCGGCGTTGAAAATTGACCCACCATCGGCGTCCAAAATTGACCCACCCCAGGCAGTAGTTTTTAGCGTTTGAGCCTCGTTTTTATTCTCCAGCT
>JGI24143J45723_1000907_pt1 | contig 14874 bp, 10 predicted proteins | sample BarGraIncu00432A_FD_45723 | JGI IMG/M metagenome (IMG submission 45723)
GAACATACCGGCAGGTGTGGCGGGGATCGGGCGGATCGATATGTATTCGGTAACTATTATCGGTATTTACCGGATAATGCCATTGTTTTGCATGGCGGAGCTTTTGAAATTGGGCAACGGAGCTTTAGGGAAACCCTGAAGAATGTAGAATTTTCGAATGTCGATAAAGCCGCAATTGATATTGAAAAAAGTTTTTTCGATAATTTTGAAGAGAAGGAGCTAAATGCCTTTAAAGAATGGCTCACTTACAGACTGAAGAATCCAATAACCGGCGTTGACATGCTTGACAGCTTTTTCCTCGACCAGCGAAGAGCTGCCTGGGGTGCAGCGAATCGACAGGCAGAGGACTGTTATGGTTTCGATTGGCTAGTTTTTTCTAATTCCTGGAGCATCATCGATATTTTGCTTCGGGTTTCAGTTGAAGATCGCTGCAATAACTTGGTTGAAGAGCGCACGATGGAACGCTTAGTTCCCGGTATTTTAACAATTGAGCCAATCAACCCGGGCATAGACTTTATTACGAAGAACAAAAAGCTTTTTTATTCAGTAATGAGGCGATTAAACAGGATTATTTCAAGAGGCCGCTAAAAGTGTTTTAGGGAAGGTGTGGTTTGATGAAAGTTATGCATTTAAATTCATATTATGCAACCGGAATATTTTATAAAAACTTATATGACGAGCAGGTTAAAAGGGGAATAGATATTGATGTATTTGTATCGACTTCAACTCCGGCAAATTATGATTTAGGAGAATATACAACGGTCAGCAGGAATCATTATAAGTTTGATCGATATCTTTTTCATTTGAAACATTTTAAAATTTACAAAGATATAAAAAAGCAATATAAAATGAGTGATTATGCAGTTGTTCATGCGCATTCACTGTTCTCGAATGGCTATATTGCAATGAAAATCAAGCGGGATTTTGGAGTGCCTTATATTGTAGCCGTTAGGGATACAGATATCAATCCTTTTTTAAAATATATGATTTACTTGAGAAAGCTTGGCATAAATATATTAAAAGAGGCGGCAAAAATAATATTTTTGTCAACATCATACCGGGATGAGGTAATTGAAAAATATATCCCTGACAAACTTAAAAACGAGGTTCTGAGCAAATGCCAGATTATCCCTAATGGCGTCGATGCCTTTTGGCTTGAAAATCAAGGTGCGCCAAAGATTCTGCCGAACAATAAACGACTGCACCTTTTATATGTTGGACAGATTAATAAAAGAAAGAACATTATTTCAACAATAAAAGCGATAAAGATTCTTCAGAGCCAAGGCTTTGATGTTGAATTTACAATTGTTGGCAAGATACAAAATGAGACCGTTTATAATCAATTTAAAGGAGAAGCTTTTCTTAAATATATTTCACAAACTTCCAAAGAAGAGCTTATAAAAATATATCGCGATCACGATATATTTGTCATGCCATCAATTACCGAGACTTTTGGTTTGGTTTATCCGGAGGCCATGAGTCAAGGATTACCGGTAATTTATACCAGAAAACAAGGCTTTGATGGACAGTTTACAGATGGTGAAGTGGGATTTGCTGTAAATTGTTTTGATTCAAAAGAAATTGCCGAAAAGATCATCGAAATAACAACGATTTACAATGATTTATCAAAGAATTCGCTGCTAAAATTCCAAAAATTCTGTTGGCAGGATATTGAACAAGAATACCTAAAAATATACGATGCTATTCAGTCAAAATAATTTTTTCAAAAGGAGCGTAGGGTATTATGAACATAAAACATATATGCTTTATTACACCAGATTATCCTGCAAAGAATGAGCCCGTTTATACTTTTGTAAAACAGTTAATCTGTTCAATTGCTGAGCTGGGATATAAGTGCTCTGTTATTGCACCGCAAAGTTTGACAGAAAGATTATTAAAGAAAAGGTCCAGCAGACCGATATTTTGGCAAGATCCAGTTAAAAAGGGAATCGTTATCGATATATATCAGCCGAAAGTAATTTCATTTTCAAATTTGCGTTTATTCGGCAGGAATATTTCGACTTATGTTGTTCAAAAGTCGGTTGTCAAAACTTTTGCCGAAATTACGCCGATGCCAGATGTTTTATATGCGCACTTTTGGCATTCCGGTGTGATAGCGGGAATGATAAGCAAGAAATACTCGGTTCCCTTTTTTGTGGCATCAGGTGAAAGTAAGATTTGGGTAGAAAGTCTTTTTACAAAAAAGACAATAGATAACGCTTTATCAGACTTATGCGGAGTAATTTGTGTATCAACTAAAAATATGAACGAGAGCATCGAGTTAGCACTTTCGACACGGGATAAAATGACGGTTATTCCAAATGCAATCGATCCTAATATGTTTTACAAGATTGACAAGGATGCCGCTAGAAAAAAACTTGGATTTAATAAGACCGATTTCATCATTGCATTTACTGGTTCATTTGATTATCGCAAGGGTATTATGCGATTAGATAAGGCGATTAAGCAAGTAGGAAAAGTTAAAGCTATCTATATTGGAGCGGGAGAACTGACGCCTAAAGGCGATGAAATTCTTTTCGCAGGTAAACTTCCCCATGAACGGATTTGTGATTATTTAAATTGTGCAGATGTTTTTGTGCTGCCAACCATAGCAGAAGGGTGCAGTAATTCTATTTTAGAGGCGATGGCTTGCGGTCTGCCGATAATATCATCTAATCTTGATTTTAATGACGATATATTAACCGCCAATGATGCGATCCGGATCAATAGTATGAATGTTGAAGAAATAAAAGAAGCAATTAATCGCTTAATAGACGACGATCATTTATGTCGCATGATGGGAAAAAATGCATTAGTTCATGCTAAAGAATTCGATATTAATAATCGGGCAATAAAAGTTATGTCATTTATAAAAAATATTCTTGACGGTGAAAGTGAGGTTCAAAATGATAATCAAAAAATCAACTAGTTTAACAGGACTTTTAGCATTAGCCGTTATTTTGGTAATATTTGGGCTTTACAATCATATTTTTCTGTTTGCGGGAATAATTCTTGCTAGCGTTTATATTTTTATTAGTGGGACTGAAGCTATTTATGGATTGTTTTTTATCTTGCCTTTTTCCCCGATCCTTAAAATATCCCCAGATGGGAATACGTTTTTTAATGTTCTGATAGCGGTATATATTTTAAGAATGATTTTTCTAAATAAAAAATTTAAAGTATCGATTTATCAATTATTATCGCTGTTAGTATTTATTATCTATTGTTTGATTAATAGCGGTGATCCTAATCTAAATATTATCAAGATATTAACTCAACTTGTTATATACTTTGTACTGGCAATACTAGTAATGAATGATGAAAAAGAGATTAATATCCGGAAGGTGATCATGTTCTTTGTGCTCGGTATCATTTTTGCATCGCTTTTGGGTTACTTTAATAATTATATCCCGGGATTAAGTCAGTATTTGAATGAGAGCAGCATTAAATTGGACAATAATCAGGTAATCAGTAGATTTTCCGGAATTCAAAATAATCCCAATTTCTACACAATGGATTTGACAATAGCGATTTCTGCACTGCTATATATGCTGAGTGTCAAACAAAGTAAGTGGTATGATTATATCCTTATTATGATACTGCTTGGCTTTGGTATATTATCCTTAAGTTTGTCTTTCGTTATTACGATGCTGATTATCTTTTCACTGTATTTAATTTACAAATTAACAAAAACAACATGGAATATCAACGCGATAATTAAAGGTATCATCGGTGTTTCACTGGTAATATTTTTAGTCATTCAGATAAGCAATATCCCTTATTTGGATATCATTATGCAAAGGTTGGGAATCGATAGTGCGACGGGGAAAAATCTATCACAAATCACCACCGGACGATCAGATATTTGGGCCCAGTATTTGAGCTTCTATTTTAGTGATTTGAGAAGAATATTCTTTGGCGTGGGATTATCCATAGAACAATATAATCTGGAACAGTCTCATAATTATTATCTTGAGTTATTTGTTTACTTAGGTATTATCGGATCAATTATCTATCTTAATTTATTAAATTCAGTTTTTAGGCCTTTTAAGAAAACGGTTAAAGGTAACCTGATCTGCTTGCTGCCTTTAGTAGCTTTTGTTGTCAGAGGTTTTGGAATAAATTTGATGTTTAGAGAGAGTTTCGTTTTTTACCTAATAATCTGTATGATTATTATCGGAAATTCGGCTAAAGCCAATAAAATCGAAAATAAAATAACCGAGACTGATATTTATTAATTGTTCCTTTAGTGCCAGGAGGCGAAAAAATGAAAGTACTCATAAAATTGCAACGCTTTGCAGGTGGAGCACCGAGATCATTACTTCAATATGCCAGAGCATTATCAGATAAAGGAATAAATATTATTGCTGCCGGTGAAGCGGTGCCATCAGATGCAATTGCTGAAAACTATAAAAAAAATGAGATAGAGATTTATTATATTAATAGGTTTAATAATAGAAAAGTACTTCACAACATTTTATTGTTATTTCAGTTATATAAACTAATAATGAAAGAAAAACCGGATCGTATTATTACGACGGATGGTTTGGATGCCACGTTTTGCTCGATGTTAGGTAAATATTTTAACATGGGTGTTATTATTATTAGAGCAGGAGGACCGGATCCTTTTTCGGATACGCTATTGTCAACCTGGAATGATAATCAACTCGTCGTGTTTAGCGAAGAAAATCGCGAGTATTACATTAAACATCATTATAATCCCAATAAAATAAGACTTATTTCAAACAGAATTGAGGTAAGCAGGGATAAGAACTATGAAAACTTCTATCGGCTGCTTGAGAATAATGAACAAACACTATCGTTACTGGTGATTTCCAGATTAGATAAAAGTAAAATGAATTCGATCTTAACGATGTACAAAATCATCGAAAACTTGGCCAATGAGATAAATAATATCCAACTTATTGTTGCGGGAAGCGGAGATTGTACTGAATTTTTATTAAATGAAGCTAATAAAATAAATCAGAAATTTAATCGGGAACTCATAAAACTAGTTGGTCACATCGATAATATTCAAGAATTAATATTAAAATCACATTTAGTATTTGGCAAGGGCCGAAGCGTAATTGAACCAATTATGATGAATAGAATCGGTATTGTAGTCGGTGAAGATAATGAATTTTCATTATGTACAGGGAAGAGCTTTGAGAATTTATATAGTTATAATTTTTCAGGGAGAAATATCATTCATCGTTCCAGCGTGGATGAAATTCAGCAAATTATTATGGACTTGCGGGATGGTAACTATGATTACAATAATCTTATTGATGTTGCCGATTTAGTTTGTCTGAATTATGAAAGTATTTATTTAACAGATAAATTATTGCCTTTAATCGAACAAAAGAGTATCGAGAAACGGTATTATAAATTGATTAAGTTGAGAATAACAGGTAAGATCGTGGCCTTGAATATTAAGTTGGTAGTCGATTATATTCGCAGAAGGCTATAATCATTTTGAGATAAATTTAATTCGAGAGAAAGAGAATGACAATGAAACAATTATTTAAGAATCAATACGTCTATTCTTTATTTACAAAATGTACGATTGCCTTCTTAGGGATAAGTGAAACGGTTTTTCTAAATCGGTATCTTGGACCATCATTAAAAGGAGAATTTGCCTTTGTTTTAAATATCGTTAATATTATGGTGCTGATACTAAATTTAGGGATTTATCAATCCTATCCTTTTTTTAAACGTAAACTGATTGAGAACATTAAGAATGAATATTTTAATATTATTATTTTCCAGTTCATCGTATATCTATTGATCGGACTCGTTGCAGAAATATTTCTGAGAAACATGAGTTATCTAATAATAGTCATATTAGGACCGATAATGATTTTAAGCAGCCAGTTGAGCTTTATTGCGCTGGTTGAAGATATTAATCTTAGGAATAAACTCTCAATTGGTAATGAGCTCTTTTATGCGGTGTCACTTTTTTTTATTTTTATTTTTGCACCACAAAGTATTTGGTATATTTTTGCGCTGCTGATTATTAAAGACATCGTTATAATTCTGAGAATTATTTATAAATTTGGATTTAAATTATCGTTGCGTTCACTTGATTTCAGATTAATGAAAGAAACAATCAAATTTGGAATATATCCAATGATTACCATGCTGCTAATTACTTTAAACTATAAAGCAGATATCATTATCCTTGGTTTTTTTGTAGATTACGAGCAGATTGGATATTATACCATTGGGGTAGGACTTGCGAATATGGTGTGGTTAATTCCTGATGCATTTAAAGATGTGTTATTTGCTAAAACTTCAAAAAAAGATTCGATAGATGATATAAAATTTAGTATTAAATTCAATTTTTATGTTAGTCTGGTCATTATTGGGATAATAATTATAGGAGGAAGATTTATAATTAATTTATTATACGGTCCGGATTTTTTGACTGCCTATCCCGTGACGACAGTAATTTTTATTGGAATACTGCCAATGATATTTTATAAAATGATTGTTTCGCTATTTAATGCAAAGGGAAAACAAAAAGTATCATTCTATATTCTTTTGATTGCGGTTATATTTAATATTATTGGAAACTTTATATTGATTCCCCAATTTGGAATCATCGGTTCGGCAGTGGCTTCAGTTATTTCTTACTCAATTTGCGGCGTCGTATTTACATATATCTTTTTAAAAGATTTTAATGTGAAGGTGCACGAATTATTCATATTTGATACAGATGAAATTCAAAGATTAAAGAAAATAATCGTTAAGAAAAAGTAAGGATTAAAAGGTATTGCAGTTTAATGCCGGAATATTATAAAAGGGGGAATCAAAATGGCAGTTAATGAAAAAAAATTAAGGGTTAGAAAAAGTGTACTGACGGGGAAAATTCATCTGAGTGGAGCAAAAAACAGCGCCTTAAGACTTCAAGCGGCTTCTATTCTTACTGATGAAGAACTAATTCTGAGTAATTTCCCAAATGGATTATCCGATGCAATAATACACAATGATATGCTGAAGATCTTGGGGAAAAAAGTGGAAATTGACAAAGATATTCTAAAGATAAGTGGAAAAATCACCACCAATGAACTGATTTGGGAAGGCCGATCAATTCGCAATACACTATTAATATGGGGAGCAATTCTAGCTAAAAGCGGGTATTCAAAAGTACCGCTTCCCGGCGGGTGCAAAATAGGTGAACGCAAATACGATTTACATCAAATGGTGCTTGAAAAATTAGGCGCCAAAGTATGGGAAGAAAATGGCTATTTAGTTGCTTCATCGGCTGGCAAACTAAAAGGCGCCGAAATCCATTTGCCGATTCGTTCGACTGGAGCAACTGAAAATGCGATTATCAGTTCTTCCTTAGCTGAGGGCGAGACGACTATTTGGAATCCGCACATACGACCTGAAATACTTGATTTAATCGGGCTGCTAAATAAAATGGGAGCGAAAATCACGGTTAGAGGGAATGAAAGCATTGTTGTGAATGGCGTAAATTATCTTCATGGTGCAACGCATACGGTTATCCCAGATAATATGGAAGCACTGACATTTTTGGTGGCGGCGGCTATTACGGGCGGAGAAATTGAAATTGATGGTTTTCCAATGGAACATCTTGAAATACCGATGATATTTTTGAAATCAAGCGGGATGAATATTTTTACCGGGGCTAAGTCGATTATCAGCAAAGAAAATGTTTGCTATCCCTTAGAGATTAGTACCGGTCCTTATCCCGGCATTAATTCGGATATGCAACCACTGCTTGCGGTATATGCTTCGTGCGCAAAGGGCATGTCAAAAATTGTTGATCTTCGTTTTCCCGACCGGTTCGGTTATGCTGAGCAGCTGAAAAAAATGGGCGTTGACGCAGAAGTGGTTAATAATTTACTGGTTATCAAGGGCGGAAACCAGTTAGTTGGAACCGAAGTATATGCGGATGATTTACGTGCCGGGGCAGCTTTATTGTTAGCGGGCTTAGTTGCAGAAGGGGAAACGATCATTGTTAATGCAAAGCAGATAGAGCGAGGATATGAGAATTTCATTGAAAAATTTCAAAGTATTGGTGCGGATGTAAGCTGGATAGAATAGCCGAATACTAGCAGGGAGGGAAGATTTTGGATACGACAATCATTAAAAATGTACCATTGACGCAATATAATACATTGCGATTGGAATCATTGGCATCGTTGATGGCATTTCCTCATAATGAAGACGGATTATATGAATTGGTAAATAGTTATGAAAAAAGTAAAAAAATTATTATTATCGGCAAAGGTGCTAATCTGTTACTTTCGAAAACGAAGTATGATGAAGAGTCCTTGTTTGTCAACTTAAGGTTAATGAATAATATTTATAACGAAGACGGATTTATCCAAATTGAGTCAGGCGCAACTTTATCAGAAATGGCTTGGTTTGCCATCGAAAATGGGATTAAGAATTATGAGTTTTTAGAGGATATCCCAGGAACGCTTGGCGGAGCAATCTTAATGAATGCCGGCACCTATAAAAACTATCTTGGCAATCTGGTTGAATCCGTCAGATATTATAGCTTTGATAAGAATGAAATTATCGATAGAGACAGTGGCAAAGATGATTTTTCCAGAAGAAATTCATATTGGAAGGAAACACACACGATAGTTATTCGGTGTAAAATTAAAGCTGAAAAAGGTGACTATATCGATTCGCTTAACAAAGTGTTGGAAATTAAAAAGCAGCGTTTTCTAAAACAACCGAGAAATTTTCCCAGTGCCGGCAGTGTTTTTGTAAGACCAGAAAAAGACCTGAAAGATTTAGTCGTATGGGAACTTCTAGATCAGGTTGGCTTGCGAGGTTATGCTAAGAATGGCGCCGCCTTTTCGGATAAACACCCGGGTTTTATAGTAAACATCGGTCATGCAAAATATGAAGACATCATCTATCTAGTGGAACTTGCCAAGGAAAGAGTATTCGATAGATTTGACGTCGAACTCAAACTGGAGTGGGTAGTAATATAATACTTTAGTTTAGGTAAAGGTCCTGAACAAGTTTGCATGGAGAGGGATAAATATGGAATTATTGAGTACAACTTTATTTTACTTAAGTGCATTCGTCATCGTTTGGGCAATGGTCGGGTATCCCGTATCAATCAAATTAATCGGGAAACGATATAAATCACGGAAAATACAAAAAGATTATCATCATCAACCAACTGTTACGGTGATGGTCGTCGCTCATAATGAAGAAAAAGTAATACAGGAAAAACTAAATAATATACTTGAACTTGAATATCCCAAGGAAAAAATAGAGTTCTTAATTTCGTCGGATAATAGTACCGATCAGACCAACAATATGGTGAGAGACTTTATTACAAAACATTTAGAATATAAAATTAGACTATATGAAGTTAAAATTCGCAAGGGCAAAACAAATGCCCAGAATGAAGCTCAAAAGACAGTGACGACAGAATTCCTTGTTATGACGGATGCAAATTCCCTGATTGATAAAAATGCTGTCAAAGAGTTGATGGCTGCTTTTATTTCAGATGAAATTGCATACGTATCAGGACGGCTTTCAATTAGTAATCAGGGAGCGAGTGAGGTCAGTCATGCTGAATCAAACTACTGGGACATCGATTTAGAGACTCGTGAGATTGAGGGAAGAATTCAGACGATTACGGCCGGAAACGGAGCTTTGTATGCATGCCGAACAAAGGACTATTATGATTTCAATCCGATTCAATGCCATGATAGCGCAATGCCGGTATTTTATGCCTTGGAAGGCAGAAGAGCGATTGCAAATCATGATGCAATCGCATATGAAAAGGCCGGAGAAGTGATAGAGGATGAGTTTGGACGAAAAGTAAGAATGAACAGAGATATCGTTAGAGATATTTTACCGGATATCAGAATATTGAATGTATTCAAGTATAAATGGTTTTCTTACTTTTATTTTGGGCACAGAACATGCAGATACTTACTTTGGATTGCACACTTGATTCTATTGATCTCCAACATCCTGATCATCCAGGAGGCATGGTTCTATTTATTGACTTTCTTTGGACAAGTACTCTTTTATTTATTGGCTTTAATTCAAGCCATTATAAAGTCGAAAAGTAAGTATCTTTCATATATTTACTACTATACTGTGACGATTACAGCTCAGTGGGTTGGTATCTTTAGAATACTGACTGGAAAGGCTAAACCATTCTGGGAGAAGGCCGAAAGCTCAAGATAAAAATGATGATAAAATGATCGTAAAAAGTATTGACTGCTACAAAAAAATATGCTATATTATCATTAATTAGCAAATTAGAATATGTAGATGCGCATCGAAAAACAACTTTTCAGCGATAACGGCAAACCTGTTGAAAGACAGGGACGCAAAACTAGAGGGCCTGTAAAATGGCAGCCAGTTTCCGAAAGAAGAGTTTTTTGTTTGTTAATTATCCAACGATAACGGCAAACCAATTGAAAAGTTGGGACGCAAAGCTAAAGGACCTTAATCTGCAAAGAAAGGCAGCCAGCTACCGAAAGGAATAACGATTATGAAAAAGATGTGTATTTTATTACTTGCATTTTGCTTATTGTTTAGCACGATGACTGTTAATGCGGCACCCAATTCTAATTCTAAAAATTCCAACAAATCAAGTAAAACAGTAACGGAACCAGTAACTGCGCCGACGATTGCGCCGACAACAGTAACGGCACCTGCTGCTACGGAAGTCAGTCAAGTTGTAAACGTTAAAGACTATGGCGCAAAAGGTGATGGCGTTACCGATGATACAACAGCCATTCAAAAAGCAATTGATGATGCCAGTGCGAATAATGGTACGGTGTTAATTCCTGAATCAGCAAATAATTATCTAATAACAAAACAATTATCGCTTAAAGATAATACCCATATCAGCGGCTATGGTGCCGTATTATTCATGGCTCCCCAAGCCGACCAAATTAGAAATATGCTGTATTCAGATGTTGATAATTATATTTCAAATGTATTAATTGAAGGCTTATCATTAAAGTCGCAAAATACGATCGTGGGCACTGATTATTATGCTGACAGCATGGTAAGTAATGTGCAGGGAATGTTTCTGCAAGGTATTAGCAATCTGACAATCAAAGATGTTTCGATGGATAATATGTACGTGGGATTGAAAATGGGTTCGAAATCCAACGATCTAAGAAATAAAGGCATTCAGATCAGTAATTTGAATATTGACAACTCCGGAATGCCAATCCAAATCGCCGGTACGAATGACCTGACCATGATTGACAGTGTGTTAAATTCAAGCGACGGCGGCACCAAGTGGCTGCATTCGGCCTATATCAGAGGGAATAACAGTAATTTCTTTTTTGAAAATGTCGCGTTTAACAATGCGTCAGGCGGAGGAATAACGGTAGGCGGTGATCCTCGATATGAAACTGCACCTGAAAATATGACGTTTGAAAATTGTACAGCTAAAAATAATACGATTGGTGTCATAATTAATGAAGGCGCCAAAGATATTTCCATTTCAGGGCTGGCTATAGCAGGCAGCAGTCTGGCTTTTAAAATCAACGATGTTTATAATGTCAGTGTTGATAATGTTGACATCAGTGGTTCAAACCCAACGACCCGAGATCAAGGTGCTTTTGTTATGGGGAACATTAACCAATCAACCCTATCGAATATTTCGATTGATGCCAGCGGTATGGCTGGTTATCTGTTCTCTTTTGCAGGAAATATAACAGATTTGGGAATTTCTCATATCGATGTTGTCAAGCTTGGGAATATCCCATTGATCAGTGCTTGCAGTACAACGGTAACTAAAAATCTAATTGTTGAAGAATCAAGTTTTGTCTATACCAATATAGCATCAACCGGTATTAGTTTTAGAGGCATCGGATCAGACGCAATGATTAGAAATAATACGTTTACAAATACCGGCAGCTCCTATTCATTCTTAATGAATAATGTTCAAGGTACGAGTATTCAAGCAACTGACAATCATTACTCAGGGTTTACCAGATTAAATAATAGTAAGGACTACTCAATCGTCGCCAATAATTTAAATCTCATTACGAATAAAGTTGGATAATATAATATGATATAATTAAAACGTTACTTCAAGTAAATATATATTATTTTGATATTATGTAAATGTGAACTTCCTGTAAATTTTCCAACTCGCTTAAATAACGAATAAAGTTTTTCTAAAAAAGCCCAGGAATTGGGCTTTTTTTTATGTCTTCTATTGCAGAAAAACTGGCGTGATGTGGAATTGTCAATAACAGTTCAGTCAAAAACAACAAGGATTTTAAAAACAACCATTCCTCAAAGATGTACATTCATTAGTTGAAGGCAATAATGAAGTACCCTCTGTCTCTATTCAGCGAGCTGATTTTCGTAAAACAACTCACGATAGATTACGGGTGGCTATTGGTAAACTGTCGTCATTTCATTGAAATGACGTTCTTCTGGAAATTCAAATCGATGTATCCTTTTATGCGTTTTTCCGATATAATGTAAAAATAGAAGGTTAAGCGCTATTTAAAAGAAAGAGAATGATATTATGATATTGTTTGCAGCACTTATTATCAGTATTATTGTTATTACTCTAGTACCATTAATTATAAATATATGGTTTGCACTTTATAGATTGGAAATCATGTGATTCAAACGTTTATATTACAAACGGTAGAAAATAATTTTATAAATCAGGAAACCAGGAGGAAGTATTTTATGAACATCATTGCCATCAACGGTAGTCCCAGAAAAAATGGAAATACAGCGATTCTGCTCAAAAAAGCGCTGGAAGGCGCGGATTCAAAGGGCGCCCAAACTGAGCTCATTGACCTTTATGATCTGAACTACAAAGGCTGCATCAGTTGTTTTGCCTGCAAGCGAAAGGGCGGCAAGAGTTATGGAAAGTGTGCAGTAAAAGACGATCTTTCGGCGATTTTCGAAAAGATTGAAAAGGCTGATGCCCTGATTCTGGGTTCGCCCATCTATTTCGGCGAAATTACCGGGGAAATGCGTTCATTCCTGGAACGGTTGTTTTTCCAGTACTTGGTTTACGACAGTGACCACTCGGTGCTATTCCCGAAAAAAATCAAAACCGGGTTCATCTTCACCATGAACGCCCCCGAGCAGGCTTTGAAAGAAATAAAATATGACATGAAATTCAAAGGGTATGAAGGCATTCTCACACGGTTCTTCGGTAGCGCAAAAACGCTGGAAGCCACGGATACCTGGCAGTTTGATGATTACTCGAAATACGAGGCAGCGGCTTTTAATGTCGAGGTCAAGGCCCAGCGCCGTCGGGATGTTTTCCCGCAGGACTGTCAGAAAGCCTTTGATTTGGGTGCCGAACTGATGGTCTGAAAGCGATCGCACATGGCTGCAAACAAAACGTGGTGGTGTTCATTTTGATGCCAGGAAGAGAACCGTGCCTGACACCAACTTAAAATAGACCTACCATAAAATAGCAGGTATGTGATTGTTACAGCAATGAGAATCCTTGACCCAAGATAGCCGTCCAGTTGCTTTCCTGAAACAGAAAATGCACAACAATAACTCGGTGTGTTTCTTCGGATATGAAATAATCATTATATATTCACAAAGAACTGATATGATCATAAATGTATTATAAATGTATTGGAAATATATTGACAATTCGTAATGAATATGCTAAATTGGTATAGTTGATTGTAAAAATATAATATTATAATAAACTGATTGTGTTGAAGATAGCTTTTCAACGACAAAGGCAAACCAACTGAAAAGTTGGGACGCAAAGCTAAGGGCCTTACCAGAAAAAAAGGCAGCCGGCTATCGAAGGGAGTTGCTATTGTGAATTTGAATGATGGATTTAGTGTGAAAAAAATTAGTGTAAGCATTATAGAAATAATGTTAATGCTAATTGCAATTTTTTCCACTAGTGTTTTTGCAGCAGAAGTACAGACAGATGCTACTGATACAGTTGGGGTTACTTATCGAACCCATATTCAGGATGAAGGCTGGGCTCAAGGCTGGATGTTTGATGGAGCGCTTTCCGGATCTGAAGGAAAGAGTTTGCGTTTAGAGGCGATTGAGATTGGGTTGACGGGAAATGTACCTGCAGGCCTGGGGATCGAATATCGAACCCATATTCAGAATTTCGGTTGGGAGCAGGATTGGACTTCAAACGGTGGGCTTTCTGGAATGGAGGGTCAAAGTCTGAGATTGGAAGGAATCCAGATCAGATTGACAGGAGAAAAAGCCGCGGAGTATACTGTGAAATATCGAACGCATATTCAAAATGAAGGTTGGACTCAGGGATGGGTTTCGGATGGAGTAGTTTCCGGTACCGAAGGAAAAAGCCTTCGGTTAGAAGCAATCGAAATTGTAATTGAAAAAAAATCAGCTGAGGTAGTAACGGGACCTCCAGCTGTAACAGAATCTGGTCAGCAGATAAACGTCAAAAACTATGGCGCAAAAGGCGATGGCGTTACGGATGATACAACCGCCATTCAAAATGCAATTAATGATGCAAGTGTGAATAATGCTACCGTCTTGATACCGGAATCAGCCAACAATTATCTGATAACAAATCAATTATCGGTTACAAATAATACCCATATCAGTGGCTACGGTGCCACACTGTTTATGGCGCCCCAAGAAGATATCATTAGAAATATACTCTATTCAGATCCCGATAATTATATTTCCAATGTATCGGTTTCAGGTTTGACAATAAAATCACACAATACAATTGCGGGTACTGATTACTATGCTGACAGTCTGGTAAGTAAGGTACAGGGAATCTACTTTCAAAATATCAGCAATTTAGCAATTAAAGATGTATCGATGGACAATGTGTACGTGGGAGTGAAACTGGATTCACAATCCAACAATCTAAGAAATAAAAATATACAGATCAGTAATTTGAAT
>JGI24143J45723_1000909_pt1 | contig 14844 bp, 14 predicted proteins | sample BarGraIncu00432A_FD_45723 | JGI IMG/M metagenome (IMG submission 45723)
CCTTCAACCCATACCCAACAGACATCCAACAATCGGTCATTCAGCCAATCGGTGCGGGGACACCATCGCCTAACCCGATTGTGCCACCTATCGCCCAGCCAACTCCAGCTGTGCAAACTCCCATCCAAACCACTAGCGAAAAGCCTGTCTCTCCTGGTATAATGAACCTTGCTAATAATGCCGATTTGTCGATAGAGACAATCGCGCGAGAAGCCCACCGCATCAAAGAAAAAGAAGACATGAGCGAAGAAGTGGTCATATCGTTGCGTTAACAGAGGCACACTAACCAGGAGTGGGGAAGCACAGACACATGCCGCCAAACAATCAATTTCCGTTTCAATCTCCGACCGCTCCTGCCGCGGGCGATATCCCTGTCGCGCCCACAGCCGCGCCAGCCCCGATTGGAAGCAATACCAGCCCTCAACCTGCAGCTGCCACCCCCAAAAACCCCAACTCTACGCAAAATACACTCTTGCTATCCGAAATCCGCGACAACCTGGTGATTATGGCCGACGGAACGTTTCGAGCCATCGTTGCCTGTAAATCAATTAACTTCGACTTAATGAGTAGCCGCGAACGTGAAGGGGTTGAATTTAGTTATCAAAACTTCCTTAACTCACTGACACATCCTATTCAAATCTTGGTTCGCTCACAGCGCGTTGACATTGGCCCCTATATCGATCGTTTAGTTGCTATTCGCCGGACTCAGGATAATATGCTCCTTAATGTCCTAATGGACGACTACATCAACTTTATTGACGTCCTATCGCAAGAAGCCAACATTATGGACAAATCATTTTTTATCGCAATTCCGTATTATCCGCTCGGTGATATGTCCAGCCTGGTTGAGCAGGGCAAAGGCTTTTTTGGCAAACTCCTGGCAAAGCCAAAAAATACCGCTACAAAGATCGATACTGTTACTTACGAGAAAGCAAAGGACGAAATTAAAAACCGCGTCGATGCCGTCACGTCCGGTCTGTTTCAGCTCGGCGTCCAAAGTGTACAGCTCGGCACGAAGGAGTTGGGTGAACTGTATTATAACTTCTATAACCCCGATACAGCCGTCCGTGAGCCGCTTGGCAATTTCGAGAACGTTACTGCCACCTATACCAAAAAAGGGGTAGGTGAAGCGCCTAGCACCGCACTGGGAGGTATTTCGTAATGGCAAAGAAACAACTGGACGCTGTTGATATCGCCGCTCAGCAACGCGCCCGCGAACAAAACGAAGTTGAACAGGCCTTTTTAAAGGGAGTCACGACACTACGCGACCTAATCGCGCCCAGTAGCCTCGAAATTCACTCGGCATACTTTAGACTCGGTACCAAATACGGGCGAACACTGTATATTTACGGTTACCCTCGCCAAATCTATACTGGCTGGCTCAGCTCACTGATTAATATTGATGAGGTTTTGGACGTCAGTATGTTCATCTATCCCGTCGAAAGCCAGATCGTGTTGAATAACCTACGTAAAAAAGTAACACAAATGGAAGCCACTATGTCGATTAACGGCGACAAAGGCCGTACCCGTGATCCTGGACTTGAAGCGGCCATCAATGACGCCGAGGAGCTGCGCGACCAGATACAGGTTGGGGCCGAACGCTTCTTCCGTTTTGGACTGTACGTCACCCTGTATGCCGATAGCCTAGATGAGCTTGGCTTTGTGCAGCACAAGATTGAAACATTATTTGGCCAACAAATGGTCTTTAGTAAGGTCGCCAGCAGCCAGCAAGAACAAGGCCTTAATAGCAGCGTGCCACAGATGACCGACCAGTTGCAGATTCGTCGCAATATGAACACTGGCGCTATTAGTACCAGTTTCCCGTTCACTAGTGCCGACCTGACCCAAGAAAAAGGTGTCTTGTATGGTATTAATATGCACAATAACGGACTGGTTATTTTTGACCGCTTTACCCTTGAAAACGCCAATATGGTTGTCTTTGCCAAGTCGGGTGCGGGTAAATCGTTTGCCGTAAAGCTGGAAGCGCTACGCAGTATGATGACTGGCAGCGAAGTAATTATTATCGACCCAGAGAACGAATACCAAAAGTTATCAGAAGCCGTCGGTGGCAGCTATATCCGCCTCAGTCTGAACGCCGATACCCGTATTAATCCGTTCGATTTGCCCCGCGTTATTGACAGCGATGAGGCCGAGGACGCTTTACGCGCTAACCTCGTCACACTCCATGGACTGTTCCGTCTGATGCTTGGCGGCACCCAAGTCACCGCCGCAGGCGTGCCAATGTCAGCACTAACACCGGCCGAAGAAGCTGACCTTGACCAGTCACTGATTGATACCTATGCCCGTGCTGGTATCACCAGTGACCCGTTGACTCATAACTCATTACCGCCAACTATTTCTGACCTGTACGATACACTCCTGCACATGGGCGGTAGTGGCCCAGCGCTAGCTCAGCGCCTGCGTAAATACACCACCGGAACGTTTGCCGGTATCTTTAGCCAACAGTCAAATATTGATATCAATAACTCAATGGTAGTCTTTAATATTCGCGACCTCGAGGACGAACTGCGACCAGTAGCAATGTATATCGTCCTATCGCACATTTGGAATATCACCCGTACCGACCAGAAAAAACGCATGTTAATCGTCGATGAAGCCTGGCAGTTAATGAAGTATGATGACTCAGCCAACTTCCTATTCTCTCTGGCTAAGCGTGCTCGTAAATATTACTTGGGTCTGACAACTATTACCCAGGACGTCGAAGACTTCATGGGGAGCAAGATGGGGCGGGCGATTGTCGCCAACAGTTCGATGCAACTTCTACTCAAGCAATCGTCAAGCGCCGTCGATGTTCTGTCAGATGTCTTTAAGCTCACCGAGGAAGAAAAGAAGCGTCTGGCAAACTTCCCAGTCGGGCAGGGGTTGTTCTTTGCTGGTCAGAACCACGTTCACATCCAAATCGTAGGCAGCGCGACCGAACAACAGCTAATCACGACCAACCCGCAGGCGACCACACAAGCCCGAAGCGTTAACGACCAAACCGTACCTATGAACGGCTACACTAATCCGGGCTCTGTTGTATAAGGTATAATAATAAACGAATATGGCCCTTAAAACCGACGAAGACACAGACCAAAAGGCAGCCCAAGACGAGAAATATAATCCCGCCACTAGGCAACTTAACGACGCCGAGCAGCAGGGTTCTTTTGACAATGAATTTAATTCAATCACAAATCCAGATAATATAGCCCAGGACGGCAAGCCAGGTGACCTGTCTGGAGGGGCTAGGGATGCCGAAGAAAAACCTCAACCTGGTGGATATCTCAATAACTATACCGGTGAACAACAAAAAGCGTTAAAATCAGTAAATAAGTTTCACATGCTTCGTAAAAAGGGGCCACTTGCAACAATAATTACATTAGTGCTGGGGGGTGGGCTTGGGTTTTCAGCATTATTTTCGCCAGGGCTTTTGATTGTTCAAATGAAAGAAGTGATGGTTGATAAATTCAATACTCAACTTGCCAGTATGGATGTTCGCACAGAAAAAATTATAACAAAAAAAATCACTGGCGCGACGGCCGGAATATGCACACCTGTAACTATCAAATGTAAATATTCAACTATGTCTGAAGAGCAGGTAGCTAAGTTCAAGGCCGCCGGAATCGACGTTGAAGGTGAAACAATTAGTAAGGGCCGAGTTAAGCCTACAAAACTAACACTTAAGGACGGCGGTTTATCTATTGAACCGAAAGAGTTTAACTCTACCTATCGTACAAATACTGCTTTTAAAAATGCCGTTACCGATGCCTATAACCCAAAGTTTAATGGCTTTAATGATAGTGTATGGAGTAAATTTGCACAAAGAATAGGCATAAGCAAAAAGCCTAAGGTCACCGGTGATACAGACGCAGAGCGCGCCGCCAGTCTCGATGAAGCAACAAAAAACGGCGACACGTCGTCTACACTAAAAGTACCTAAAGAAGGAGATCCTAATCCTAATACAGATAAACCTTACACAGCTAGTGAAATAGCAGACCTTGAAAAAGCCGCTGTCGCCGCAGAAGAAATTGCTACCGAGGCCGGTACCGGAGTTAAAGCTGGAACACAGGCTATTGGAGAAGTTGCTAGTGTTGTAGAAGGTGGCGCATTAGCTGCAACCCATTTTCTTAGCTTAACCGGTGTTGCAGACAACGTATGCCAAGCCTACGGCGCTGTTCAGACATTGGGTTATGCCGCAAAGACAGTAAGGGCCGTCCAGCTTGCTCGATATGCTATGGCATTTTTAAACCTTGCTGATGAGATTAAGGCAGGTAATTCACCAGACCCCGGTGAAGTGGCGTATATGGGTGGAATACTAACAAATATCGCATATGACGCAGGTTCAGCCGCAAAAAAAGTCAGCAGAGGATCCGCAACAGATTCATTTGGTTATAAGTATGCCGCCTATGGTGAAACCGGCAAAATGAGCAACTTCACAATGCAATTTCTGGCTGGCGGTGGCTTAACCGGTAATTTAATAACTATTACGTCAAGCATTAAAAAGGCTTTGGAGCCTTTCGGGGGGCCCAAAGCTTGTAAAACACTAGCTAACCCATGGGTACAGGCTGGGTCTATTGTTGGTGGTATTGGATTAATGCTGATACCTGGAGTAGGACAAGCGGCATTCTCCGCAAAGGCCGTGGCCACTGGTGCTGCGCAGATTGCATTTAGCGTAGCAATGACATTGTTGCCTAACTTATTAAAAGATATTGTTGCAGGCAATGTTACAAAGGGAATAGTCGGTGCAGACTCCGGAGACGGATATACTTCAGGTGCTAGTGGAATGATGGGCGGACTTGCAAACGAGGGTGCTAATTCCGCTATGACAAAAGCAGACGCCATGGCATATAATAACCTCCAAACTCAAACGGTAGCCTATTATGACAAGTTAGAGGCCTCAAAATTAAGTCCATTCGACGCAACTAGCCGTTATACGTTTATAGGTAGTATTGTTTCGTCATTGTTACCATACTATTCAAGACTTGGTAGTATTGGCGGTGTAGCGACATCTATTGGTAGTATTATGAGTAGTTCATTCGCAAGTATTATACCTAAATCCGGTGCTTTAAGTGACCAACAATATGCCAATTCTTTAGAATTGTGTCAGGATTATGATTACAAAGAACTAGGCATAGCTACCGATCCTTTCTGTAATGTTATTTACGGAATAGCACCAAAATATTTAAATAAAGACCCTGATGTAGTTATGAATGAGTTAGCCGGTCAGATTGACCCGGTCACAGGTGAACCAATAGGTGCTTATAAAGATTTTGCCGATAAATGTATTGGCAGGGTACCTCCACTTGGTGGATCATCAGTATCAGCAGCCAATGAAAGCGATGGATCCGAGTGTGTTTTGACTGACCAAAATGCAAACTATTACTTACATCTTATTGATCAGCGCGTAGTCACCGGTATGGATGGATAATGATAGATATTATCGGCAGGTTAGTTAGTCTATGAACAAACGACTCTCCCAAATTAAATTAGTGTTTTGTTTAGGATTAATTTTATCGACATCGCTGATGCCATTAAAGGTATTAGCGATTGATACACAGTTTTATTCGAAGAACGATATATTTTTTTCTGGAACAGATAGTGCGTATTGCCCGGCCAAAGCGGCAGAGCCGACTGGTACCGCAGCTGCCGCTAACGCGAATCTGGAAGTAATTCTGCGTTATTTAACCGGAAAAGGCCTAAGCCTTGTAGCTGCCACGGCAATTGCAGGTAACTTGCAACAAGAGTCGCACTGGAACCCAGCAGTAATACAAGGCGGGGCAATTGCACCAGATAATTACACCCCAAAAAATGGTGTTGGTTTTGGTCTGGCACAATGGACATTTACCAGCCGTCAAAAACCGTTGATGGATCTAGCAAAATCGCAGAACAAAAATATCACCGACATAAACCTTCAGCTTGATTTTTTATGGCAAGAATTAAACACGGGGTATATGAATGTATTAAAACGACTAAACACTGTAAACTCGTCGACGACTTTTGGTTCAACTTCCGCCGTAATAGGTGCTACGATTATTTTCCACGGCATAACGCCTGGTATAAAAAGGAATATAAACCAACAGTTTACTGATGTGAATCCAGCGATTGGGTTTGAGGGATCGGGCGATACGGCAGATCAAGTCGTAAAGGTACGCGGTGGCAATGCCGAAGGAATATACATAACCTATCAAGGACAAATTCCAGATGGTACAGGGGTAGCAGAAATAACATCAGGAGCACCAGCCAGCTTAACATCTAGTAGCCCAACTATATGCGGCACTCCAGCGTCAACACCAGCGGCAGGTGGCGCAACGTGGCCAGATAATGTTACAGCACTCGGAAAAGGTTGGTCGGTGAAAGATAACGTCGATTATTCTGGTGTTCAATGTGCGGCTGGAACAACTGATGCTGGCACCTACACACACCCAACCCATGGCTTTATTATACGAAAGTGTAGTTCGGCTGTTGGTGAGGTTTCGTCGCTAATGTCAGAAAAAGTCACAGCCATGATAACAGCGGCGGCGTCCGCGGGTATTAAATTAACTGGAAGTAGTTTCCGGCCCTATGAAGTACAGCAAAGATTGCGCGTTGCAAATTGTGCTGATCCTATTAATACACCGTCAGCAAGCTGTAAGCCACCGACTGCAAAGGCAGGTGGGTCTCAACATGAACGCGGGCTTGCAATTGACTTTAGTAATATAGCTACGGGTGGCGCGGTATGGAACTGGTTGGTTAGTAACGGCGCGACCTATGGATTTTATAACTTACCTTCGGAGGCATGGCACTGGTCTATGAGTGGAGATTAATATGAATACTAAACAAATTATAATTACATTATCAATTCTTGGGACGATTATATTATTGATCATTAGTGGTTTTGTTATCGTTGGTCAATTTCAAATAATTAACCCTCTTAGTGCTGATACCTCCCAATCAACAAATAACTATATTATAGAGAGTGGGCTAGAAAGCATTGCTCCTTCTGTAAAATCTGCGGTTGAAAGTTACCTACTACAGGACAGTTCAGAATCAAATACAGGCAGAAAAACACGTCTTAGTGGTTATTTTTCAGGTGACAGTCCCGTTTATAATCACACGTTAGATTTACTAATAAAACCGATAAATAAAACTTCGGCTAAAGTTACGTCTATTAAGTCACTTGAATCTGAAAGTAGTGACTTGAATCTGTCAGTTGATGTGCGGGTTACGTCAGTTGTAAATGATAAAACCACTAGTAAAAACTTGGTTTACTGGGTATCTCTACGAATGATTTATAACGATACATTAATACCATATGATATAGGGGAGGTAAAAATATGAGCCGAAAAAGGATCATATTGATTATAGTATTATTTTTAGCTATAACTATATCTGGTTATTATATATATCAATTTGTATATAGAATTGATAAAACCGAGGTAACTATTTCTGTTTCTACGCCTGGTACGCAAGTCGTATTAAACGGCAACCAAATAAATACAAGTTCTGTTTATTTAAAATCAGGAAAATATAATATATCTGTCACTAAGGCTGGTTATTATGAATTTAGAAACGAATACGATATTAACAAAAGTAATAATAAAATTTCGGTTACATTAAAACAGAAACCGGCTGAATATATCAGTTCATTACTGAGAGGCTCGGATTATAATACTGTTATTTCCAAATATCCAATCCTAAAAAAATTACCATTTACGAGTCCCTTGTTAAATATAACCTATACTGATAATAGTACGTTAGATAAGTTAGTGCTGTCTGTCGATGCGTATGATGGGTACAAACAAGGTGCGATAGAGAAAATAAAAATATGGGGTTATAACCCCGCTGATTATAATATTAAATTTAACGACTACACGAACCCATTTGCCTTATGAAAATACGTATTATACTATTCTTATCTATAATTTCGCTACTGATTGCGGGTCTTTGTATATGGATTTTTTTTACGTCCTTTCATAACGTAAACTTTATTGTTAAACAATCAGATTTAGTAATAGATGTTTATAAGGATAATAAATCAAATAGTAATAGTAAAATCTTATCTTTCTCAACACCAGAATCAGTTTTATCACTTAAAAATGGTGACTATTATTATATTTCTACGGGTAAAAAGACAGATTTAAGTAAACATCAATTTACTGTCACAAGTTCGACAAAAGAAGTAGTAATTGACCCTGATTATTCATCAACTTATTTAGCTGCCGTGTTGTCGTCAGAACAAAACAATATAGAGAAGGTTATTAGTGACACATACCCTGAATCAATTTTGGATTATACTATACAACAAGGTGTATTATTTCAAAAAGGAGAGTGGTTTGGCACAATCATAAAAAAGAATATCGACCTTCGTGATATTGCCGATCCTTACCGAATAATTTTACACAAAGAAAATAATAATTGGGTCATTATTCATTACCCTGAAATTGTCGTTACAAAAGCAAACTTTCCTGATGTTCCAATTAGCGTGTTAACCGCTGTTAATAATTTACTTGATTCCTAAAAAATAACTATTCGAGTTGGATGTGCTGATACTTCGTACCGTCGGACAAGACGTGGGTACTGGTAATAATAATCTGATGAGCGCGAATAGTGTCACTGAGGGCCTTTTGGCGGTCGATATCAAGTTCACTAAAGACGTCGTCGAGCAGGATAATTGGTTTAATATTAGTGATTTGTTCAATAATGCCGACTTCAAGGAATTTTAACGCCAACACAATCGTACGGACTTCGCCGCGCGAGGCAATCGATAGGGCAGGCGAGTTATTAAACTGAAAAATAACGTCATGGCGGTGCGGGCCGACGCTTGTGTTACCGGTTAGTTTATCTTTATCGCTATGGTGATGAAGTTCGGATAATAATTTTTGCTTCACGTCGCCAATCGAGGTATGTGAATAGTGAACCGACACGATATCGCTTGACTGAGCAATGTCGTTATAGGCATCGTTTAGTTTACTGTTAATCTGCTCAATGAAGACCGTCCGTTGTTGAATAATATAGGCGCCGTATTCACTGAGGGCTATATTCCACACAAACAGTTCGTCTGGGCTTATAAAAGGCTTCTTAAGAAGATTATTTCGCTGCTTGAGTGCACGTTCATATTTATGGAGTGTCGAGCCGTAGAGCGGGTCTAATTGGCTAATAAAGCGGTCAATAAACTGGCGACGACGAGTTGGTGAACCATTTAATAACCGTAAGTCGTCCGGTTCGAATAAGACCACTGGATATTTATTCTTTGGCGTTAGGCGATACGATGTTTTTTCATCGATAACGAACTGTTTGCGACCATATACTTTACTGGGGTCGAATTTAACTGTTCGCTTCGTATTATCTTTAAAACCGATATCAATCCGCCACCACGGGCAATCTTTACGAAGCAGGTCGCTGTCGCTACCTTTAAACGAGCTACCTTGCAAAGCGACATAAATCGCTTCAATCAGCGATGTTTTACCACTGCCGTTTTGACCGGTAATTACCGTCATACTGGGTGATAGGGTCGTTACAAAACTATCGTGTGAACGAACATTTTGAACTGATAGCTTCGTAACCACCACCATAGTGAGTAGAATTAGCTCTTGAGCGGCATGATTATATGATAATAGTTCGTGCCGGGGTCGGTTGATTGTAAAATACAAGGCGCAAGCTTACCGCTAAAACTAAACGTAACGGTATCGCCCTCAACAACCGATAGTGCTTCAGTTAAATAACGTGAGTTTAAGGTTACCTGGCCATCGCCTTGGACGTCAGCTGTCGCTTCGGATGTATTTTCTCCCAGTTGTGAGGCAATGGAGTGAATCGACAGGCTTTTTTTATGCTCGTCAGCGGTTAAAGTAACACTTCCACCAGATTCCCGAGCAAAAAGGCCGGCAATTTTTGTCACGCGGATAAAATCAGATTTAGAAATCGTAATTGTGGTGTCTGATTTTTTTGGGACTAGTTGGCGGTAGTCGGGGAAATTACCATCGATCAAACGACTAATAATCTCGGTATCGTTAATTCGAAAACGAACTTGTGTTTCGTCGAATAACACGTCAACTTCATCGCCGTCATCAGTAATCGTACGTAATACTTCTTGTAAGGTCTGGGTAGGAATAATCGCCGATACTTCGCTGGTAGTTTTAACAAGTTGGCGTTCTGATAAGCGGTAACCGTCAGTGGCCGCTAAAATTAATTGACCTTCATGTGAATGCCAATATACACCAGTTAACACTGGTCGCGTCGAGTCATTACTGGTCGTAATAATAGTCTGTGAAACCGCTTGTTTAAAATCTTCGGTTTTGATGCTGTATTGAATCGATGATAATTCGTTAATCGTGGGAAGTTCTGGAAAATCATCAGCAATCACCCCGTTAATAATAGAGGTGTACTTGTCACTTTTGATATGTAAATTATCACCAACCACTTTCAAATCAACCGATCCCTTAGGAAGACTCGAAACAAATTCCGATACTAGGCGGGCGGGGATAGTAATAGCACCAGGTTTGGCAATCTTTGCACCGATATATTGAGTAGTAGCGATTTCGAGGTTTGTGGCTGCCACGAGTAATCGATTACCATCAGTACGAAGTAAAATATTACTCAGGATAGGTAGTTGTGTTTTTGTACTGGCAACTCGTCCAACAGCTGATAGCGCGCGGGCGAGGTTTTCTTGGGTGACGGTGAGTTCCATTTGTTATTACCTTTTCTTTCAGATTTTCTTTAATGGTTCTAATAATAGGGGCTGTGGATAATAGGGAAAACTAGCAAATAACAGAGATAAACTAGCTATTTTTGAAGTGGAAAGGTAAGTGGTAAAAAAGAGGACGTTAGAGTGTGTAACTGGCAGTTGTACATCGTCGCTAGTATGAGTAGTAATAGTGTTCGGGTGAGTAGGGGACAACAGAGCACCGTTTACACTACTGTGAATTCGCTGTGTGTGCACATTTTTTACCCACGTAGAAAGTATAGTATTACGCATATAATTTCTCCCGAATCGACGCGACTTGTTCACGAATCAGAAAATCGAGCTTAATTGCCTTTTCTATTTTCTCGACTGAATGAATAGCTGTCGTGTGATCTTTCCGACCAAGTTCGCCAGCAATTTTAGGAAAACTTAAATGGAGCTCACTTCGCAGTAAATACATCGCAATTTGGCGGGGTACGACAATATGTTTATCGCGTTTCGGGCTACAGACTTCATCAACCCGTAATGAAAAGTGTTTAGCGGTTCGTTCGATAATTTGTTTACTAGTGATATGTTGAGGGCGAGAATGACGGACGTTACCAAGCAATCCTTCGGCTGTACTAATATCAGGATTAATACCGCGCATCTCTGCATACGCAAGTAATTGATTCAAAGCACCCTCAAGTTCGCGAATATTGGTTTTAATATTCGTGGCCATATATTCAACCGTATCTTGACCAAGTGTGACACCAGAAAGTCCTGCCTTAGCACTAATGATTGCGCAACGGGTTTCAAAATCAGGCATCTGAATGTCAATCGTCATCCCCATTTCAAAACGACTACGGAGACGTTCAGTTAGGGTGGGGATACTTTTTGGAGGTTTATCGCTACAAATAATAATTTGTTTATTATTTTGGTGCAGGTGATTAAAAGTATGAAAGAATTCTTCTTGAGTCTTTTCTTTACCGGCAATAAATTGCATATCATCAACAATCAAGACGTCAACATTGCGATATTTTTCTGAAAAACCTTTTTTCTTAAAGCGAATATGTTCCAAAAATTCATTAACGAACGTTTCGCTACTGATATAAAGAATCCGGGTTCCTGGTTGGGTTTTTGTAATCTCATTCCCAATTGCTTGCATAAGGTGAGTCTTACCCAAGCCAACGCCACCGTAGAGGTAGAGAGGGTTATATTTTACCCCAGGGTTAGCGGCGACCGCTTGACTAGCAGTGTACGCCAGATCATTACTTGAGCCGACGATAAAGTTATCGAAAGTGTAACGGGGATTAAGCCCCCCGGCTGCCGCTAGTGGAGCATTCTTCGTGTAGGTGCTCGCCACGGGGGCTGCGAGTAGGCTTTCCGCCGTTGGGCGTTCATCGACGTTTTGGGTTGTTTCACGATTTACTCGTGTTTTTTTACCGGTCGTGGTAACCATATAGGTAATGTGTTTTGGTGTGACGCCATTTTTAGCCAGGACGGTTTTAATTTGATCATTAAATTTTACTTCGAATTGTTTCTTGGCGAAGATGTTTGGAACGGCAATGACAATGCCGGCGTCATTCTGATCAACAAGCTCAGTATTTTTAAACCACGTCGTAAAGGTAGCATGGGAAACAGACAGCTCTATTTCTCCGAGCACACTTTGCCACAACACGTGATGCATACTTCAACTCCCTTAAAAACACACTTTAGTAGTTATAACTATACTATACGCCCGGGGTTTTCCACAACCTCAAATGACATTTCGCAGAAGGGTAGTATAGAGGTACGAGTTATACACAATAACGACCCGTCCCCGTTAATAGGTGGATAAAGACGGCCTTTGTGGGGATAAGTTTTTTATACCAAATAATCGTTCTGGCTAAAATTCAACAACTGGCTTGCTCAAAAGGGGTAATTTTGGTAGACTGGGTGAGATATGCCAAAGAGAACATTCCAACCACACACCCGTCACCGCGCTCGTACGCACGGCTTTCGTGCCCGTATTGCGACTAAAAGCGGACGAGCTGTTATTAAAAGGCGCCGAGCTAAGGGCCGTTCTCAGCTAACAGCTTAATGACGAAAAAACACCGCTCACCCGAGCGGTGTTTTTAATAGGGTATACTAGATAACACAATGATTCCGTTTCGTAACCGCTTTCATGGCCACAACAGCCTTCGCTTCGTCTATAAAAACGGACAAGCTGTTCGTTCACGCTTTGCGACGCTTAAATCTACCCCCAACCCCAACCGGACAAACTCCCGGATTGCGGTGGTAATTAGTAAAAAAGTGTTAAAAAGTGCCGTGCGCCGCAACCGGATTCGCCGCCGTATCTATGACTATATTCACAACCAGCTTCCTCGCCTTGATAAGACCTACGATATTGTGATGATTGTGACATCGAGCGAATTGCACAGTATGCCGCAAGCTGAACTCATCGAGCAGCTCGAGCAACTATTTACCCAGTCTCACCTATATAAATCAACCAAAAACTGATATAATATACGCTAGTATTGTGTAGTATCTGGAGTCTTAATTTGTGAATATTTTTGAAGTAGTTGTCGTTCAGCCAATTTTTAATATGTTGATTGCCCTGTATAGTTTGATTCCAGGGGGTGATTTTGGTATTGCCTTAATTCTGTTTACAATCTTGATTCGTTTTGCGCTACTGCCACTAGTGAAGCGACAATTGCACCAAGTTACTGCTATGCGCAAACTCCAACCCGAGCTAGTCAAGATTAAAAAAGACGCCAAAGGCAACAAGCAACTTGAGAGTATGCAAATGATGGATCTATACAAACGAAACGGCGTAAACCCCTTTCGTTCAATCGGTATCCTGCTGATCCAATTGCCTATTTTTATTGCCCTGTATCAAGTGATTCAGATTTTTACCCTTCACCGTGACCAAATCGGCGGCTTAACTTATAGCTTTTTAAAGGGTATCGAGCCGATTAAAGTACTGATTGAACACCCGGCTCAATTTAACGAAAAACTGCTTGGCTTCGTCGACTTAACTGCCCGTGCTCTTGGCGGCCAGAACGGCATTAATATCTTTTTGGTGATACTGGCAGTTATTGCGGCTATTACGCAGTATATTATGTCGAAACAGACGATGCCACAACAGGAAAGCAAGAAACGCCTGCGAGATGTTATGACTGAGGCCGCTGACGGTAAACAGGCCGACCAGAGTGAAATGAACGCGATTGTGATGGGTAAAATGACCAAGGTGCTACCGTTCTTCATGCTGTTCGTTATGATGAGCCTTCCGGGTGCGTTGGCTTTGTATTATGCCACGTCAAATATGGTCGCGGTGATTCAGCAACATTTCATTCTTAAAAAAGACGTTGACGAACTTGAAACCATCGCCGAAGAGGTGCTACCGACCACTGGAAAGAAGGCAACAGCCAAGGCTCGTGCTAAAATAGCCACAGAGGCAACAATCACGAGAATTACCGCCAAGGACTCGTCTCCAAAAAAATCAAAGAATTAAGGAGTAGGTATGGACAGGGAACAATCAATTCAATTCGCACAAAAGTACTTAGAGGACTTACTGTCCTTCTTCGGAGCGAACCTTACGGTTCATTCAACCTGTGACGAAGACGTAATTGAATTATCGGTTCCATCAAGTGACCTTAATAGTTTATTGATTGGCCGTAACGCCGAAACGTTGCGCGGTCTGCAGTATGTCGTCTCGACCGTACTGCGTAACCAAGATGCCGCTTTGACACGGGTTAATATTGACATTGCCGATTACAAGAAACAACGTGCTGAACGTGTCGCTGAACAAGCCCGTTTATGGATCGAAGAAGTTCGTCGTACCGGCGATTCGTATGTTGCCAGTCTGAACGCGGCTGACCGTCGCATCGTGCACCACGTCGCCAGCGAATACAGCGACATCCACACCTTTTCAGAGGGTGAAGGTCGCGACCGTAAAATTACGATCGCCCAAGCCAGTTCTTAATCTTCGTTCTGCAACGCTTTCATATAGACCTCATGGGTCTGCTCGGCCATATGTTGCCAGGAGTATTTTTTAAGCTGAACGTAGCCTTCTTTGATCATTTCACGACGCAACATATCATTATCTAGAACCTCATCAATCGCGCGCGCCATATCAGTGGTGTCGCTAGGATTAAAGTAGTGGGCGGCGTGACCGTATACCTCCGGTAGGCAGGTTGCATTGCTGCTAACCACCGGCGCGCCGTAGC
>JGI24143J45723_1000911_pt1 | contig 14796 bp, 18 predicted proteins | sample BarGraIncu00432A_FD_45723 | JGI IMG/M metagenome (IMG submission 45723)
GCTTCAGGGCTGTGATTCTCCTCTAGCAGCTTGGGACAAACCCTATCGTCCCATCTAAAATAGGGCGGGAAAACTCTCCGAGTTTAACGTGGGACGTAACAGTCGGTGGAAGCGTTTGGAAGATGCATTAAGTATGAAGACAAAACCTTTTCCCAGGCCCTGGCGCGAAATAAAACCTCCAGGTACTGTTGAGCGTGTCGGTGTCGGCAACATCGGCGCCGAACTTGATTTCGTGGGCGGGATTGTCGATTCAGAGGGCCAACCAGTCTCGGCTCGCATCGTTTTTTTCAACCATCATAAGGACGTTGTGGGCCCCGTTAGGACCTATTGGTACGTCATGTGGCACCAATCTTTTGGATATATAGAGTTCGACATCAGGTGGATATGGGAGTTCCTCGGCGAAAGCGAGCCCACTTCTTGGAGCACATTTACCAAGGAAGGATTCACGGAATACATACTTGGGAGGTTGGGCTCCGTCAGCGACACTTTTTCGGGATGCCCGGAAAATCGTAGGTGCGAATTGATGAACAAAATTTTAAACGGGAAATTCGACCCGCCTATGCCTGCCTGCAACCCTGCAGAAAGTGACAAGAACGATCATGACCTTGATGAAATTCCGTTCTGAAGATCTCCTCTCCGAGGTGAATGGCTCTTTGTTGTAGGTCGGCTCCTAGCCAAAACTTTCCTCTGTGGTGAAAAAGCTGGAGGCAGTGAATGAATGGAGCCGGATTGGTGTGATTCGAGGGAAAAAGCAATGAAGGTTAGGATTATTAGTGATTTTCACACCGAGTTTTGGTCCCGCGGTGGTGATCTCTCAGCATTCCAAGATCTGGTGTATCGTTATATTCCACAGCTTCCTCAAGACAAGGAAACTGTATTGGTGTGCGCTGGCGACATGGGTCTGTTCAGGAGGTATGAAACCACCTATCAGCTGCTGTTTGGGTTTCTTGCACCACGTTTCCGGAAAGTCATTGTAATCCCAGGGAATCACACATTTTACCATTCGAAAGGGATCTGGGGGCAGGAAGAGAGATTTTGGCACAACCACTACCTCCCCGAGAATGTCGCCTACGCCGATAATGAGGTTGTTACTGTGGGCGACATTGCCTTCCTCTGCTCTTGCCTATGGACCGACTTCGACCATAGTGACCCCAGGGCAATGGCGCTGGCTGCTTATCAAATGAACGACTTCCGCCTCATCAACGTCGAGGCCGATGGCAGTGCCTACCGAATTCTTACACCAGAGATGACTGTGGAGCGCCACCGCCAATCCCTTGCCTTCATCCGGGGGGCCCTTGAAAAGCACCGGGACCAGAAGTGCTTTGTAGTCACACATCACGCACCGAGTCCTCGCAGTGTTTCGAGTCAGTACCAAGGGGACAGCCTCAACCCGGCGTTTTTTTCTGATCTCACGTGCGAAATCCTGGAATATCAGCCGGCTATTTGGGCGCACGGGCACATGCACGACAGCAAGAGGTATAACATAGGGCAGACTGTGGTCATTTGCAATCCTCTCGGTTATTACCCCGGTGCAGTCAACCCTTCATTCGATCCCGAATTGACGCTGGAGATTTGATAATGGTCTGCTATTTGGGGGTAGGAAGAGATGTTTTCATCCGGTGAATTTTATGACTTGGCGGTCGCAGGCGTTGACACTTTGAGTTGGTCGGAATCTTTCTGCTCCCACGACCTACCGCCCATTAAGAATTTGGGCGTTTCAGATGGCAAATAATGAAAACGAGAGAGACGAACTTTTTTATTTTCGCAGGTTCAACATATCCATTCCCATAGACGGTGAGGCTCGGAGGATGCCGATAGGTTCGAGATCATCGAGTACTGAAGGTTGAGCAATGAAAATCATCTGGCTTGCCGATTCCCACTTCCTTCTTGAGATTCCCGCTCTCCGGGAGCTATTCAAGGAGTTCGTCCAGGCGATAGCGGCCGAGAAGCCCGATATCCTGCTCCTGGGCGGAGATATGTGCACCCGTGCCGGCCTCAGCCAACTCCTTTCGACCTTCAGGAGGACCGTGCTGGCCCCGATGTACTGTATTCTTGGTAATCATGAGTTCTTGGGTGGACTGGTCACCGCAGTTAGGGACCAGATGGCAAGCTACGTGAGCATGACGTCGGGAGTCACCTGGCTTTCTCAGACCAAAGAGCCTGTGTGGTTGACTGATGGTGTGGCCTTGGTCGGAACCGAGACATGGGGCGATGCTCGGGCTGGCAACCTGTCTTCCAGAAATCTTCGCCGGCGGGCTCACGAGTTCTTGTACGACCAGATTGAGGAGATCAGGGTCCTCACCGAAGCCTGCGATTCCGATACAGTCTGCATTGCCAGGAAGGTCCAGGCTTTTCTGAGGGGCCAGGGCGACGAAGCCGCACAACATTTGGATCAGGTAGGACGTATCGCCGCCGAAAACGCACGGCAGGTGGTGATGCTGCTGCACGCTCCCCCTTTTCCGGAAGCAACTCTCTACCGCGGACACCCAGACCCCATAGGCCTCCCCTTCTTCTGCGCCCGAGCGGCTGGCGAAGTCATCCGAAAACTGGCCGAGGAATATCCCCACGTCCAATTCACCGTCCTGGCCGGCCATACCCATTGCCAGGCTAAAGTGATGGTGCTTCCCAACCTGAACATCCTTGTCCATGATCCCTGCGGCAAAGGGGCCACATCGCGGTGGGAAGTTCTGGAGGTGGATCGAGAAGGCGTGGGTTTGCAAACCAACATCTGAAATCGTTCGCCGTCCCGGAGTGTAGCGCTCGGAAACCACGAGGGGAAAGAGGCGCGGCAAAATCACAGTCGGGGAAAGGAGAGTAACTCACTGCTACGGCTAATGCGATGGTGCTCGCGCACCACGCGCTCTAACAGGCGTAATCCACTACAGCCATGCGATTAGGGCTGGCCAAGAGAAAGGTCGGGCTCGTCGAGAGACTAACCGTCGAGGGACTTGGAAAAGCCCCCTCCAGATTCGTCCTAACCGACGCCTGGGGGCTGCTACTAAAAATCACCACGAACGGTAAACGGCTTGCCCTTCTGGGTTAAGCCTTTTTGTGTGGTCGGCGAATCGCTAGTTTTAAAGCTTACAGAGCCGTGTTATAAAGGCACTCTAGGTTAAATTCTATCGGTGGAAGAAAGTATGGCAATGGAAACCGTGCGAATTTGTGGGGGAAACTCGGAGTGGGACCACGCCAGCGAAGCGCAAGGAAATGTTCTACCAGACCTTTTACACTATTCGGTATTATACCATGTAGCATAATGGTAAACGATTTGGGCCAGATGGAAATTTCAACATTTGCTTTTAACTGCCTAACCAAACACCCAGCGGCGCGCCCCTCAGGGGGTAGTCGACTTCAACCGGAACACCCGGCCGACTTCCGTCGGATTAGGTGGCCGACTTCAGCGGAATGGGCAGTTTTCCCATAATAGAGAGCAAATCACAAAACTAATGTCGGAGATTTTATGTTGACTGAAGAACAAAAAACGCTTCTTAAACAAGCAAACCTCTCGCTCAGATTCTTGGACGAAGAAAAAATTGCTGCAATCGCTGAACGACAAATCGACGAATCCAACCTTTCCGACGACGAACTCATCGAATTCATCGAGGTCGCCAATGCACTTTATCGTGGTGGCGCCCAAATCATCAGTGACGGCGAGTACGATTTCACTTTCCTTTCTGAGCTAAGATTGAGGCACCCACACCATCCTTTTTTGGCTCAAGTGGAACCAGAGGCGGCATTTCTCGGCAAAACCGTTGAATTACCGGTAAGGATGTTGTCCACCGAAAAAGCCTATACCAGAAAGAGTATAGAGCAGTGGTGCACTCGCATTAAGAAAGAAGCAGTCGAAACCCACAAAGATTTCGACAGTCTTGAGTTTAGGGTTACTCCAAAACTGGACGGTTTCGCAGCTTACGATGACGGAGAGCACCTCTATACCCGCGGCGACGGAAGGAGAGGCACGGACATTACACGTGTCTTCGAAAGAGGCTTGTCTGTCGCAAATGGCGGTGACCGCGGTCAAGGCGCAGGTGAGATTGTTGTTCACAGGCGTTACTTCGACGAAAATCTCCAGCCATTTTTCGAGAATGCTCGTAATTTTCAAACTAGCGTCATAAAAGAAAAGGAGTTGGACGAGCACGCAGAGAAAGCTATCCAAGATAAGGCAGCGGTGTTTTACCCATTCGCCATGCTTCCGGCTTGGCTTGGCACTTGGCAGGAGTTTATCGCTGACTTCGAAGCGATCATTCTAAACATTCGATCGAGTGTTGAATATGACGTGGACGGGGTGATTATTGAGATTACTGACGAGGGACTAAAGAAAAGGATGGGCGCCACCCGCCATCACCATCGTTGGCAAATTGCCTACAAGGAAAACCTTGAAGCTGCTCAGGTAAAGGTCATCGACGTCTTCCCACAGACATCTCGGTCGGGTCGGGTCAATCCGGTTGCCAGAGTCGAACCGACACGTTTAAGCGGAGCCCTCATACAACGAGCGACTGCTCATCATTACAAAATGGTCGTCGATAAAGGCATTGGACCCGGGGCAATTATCGAATTGACTCGAAGCGGAGAGGTAATACCAAAAATTGGCAGAGTCATCGAACCAGTGGTGCCTATAGTGCCTGATGCGTGTCCTAGTTGTGGGTCCGTATTACAGTGGGACGGAGATTACCTCTATTGCACCAACAACATTACCTGCCCCGCACAAATTTCGAACACAATGGAGCACTTCTTTAAGATGCTACGCCATGTGGATTTGTTCGGATCCTCAACTATCGAAAAAATGTATGAGCATGGAATCCGGTCAGTCGACCAAATCTACAAACTCGAAGCTCAAGACTTTCAGAATATGGGCTTAGGTCCAAAACAGTCAGAGAATCTGATTGACCAGCTCAAAAGAAGTCGTACTGAAAGGATCGAGGATTGGCGCTTTCTTGCAGCCTTTGGCATATTTCGCCTCGGCCCAGGCAACTGCGAAAAATTGCTAAGCTATCATCATCTTGAAGACGTCTTCTACCTATCAGAAGAACAAATCATCAATGTGGAAGGCTTCGCCGAGAAAACCGCAAAAATCGTAGTAGAAGGCCTCAAACGCGTAAAACCCCTATTTGATAACCTATACGCTCTGGGTTTCAACCTTGAGCAAACGCCACTTCTGGAATCCGAACCTAAATTAGAAAGCCCAATCTCTGGCCTGCAAATTGTTTTCACTGGCTCGATGGTTCAGGGCAGTCGTGATGATATGGAAAAGGAAGCAAAGTCGTTGGGCGCAAAAGTTGGCAAAGCCGTAACAGGTAAAACCAACATACTCGTTACCGGCGAAAATGTCGGCGCAGTGAAAATGAACGATGCTAGAGAAAAGGGAGTTCAAATTATCTCTGAGGCGGACTATTTAAAATTGATAGGAAAGCCCTGACATTACATCCAGCAGTTAGACTTTCAGTAATACCTCACTCTCACAAATATTTGCACCGTGTTGTTTTGGATGTGCATGAATATCGGAGTTCTATGCAAGGTTCGATCGTAAAACTTTCTTGGAAGCACAACGGGATGAGAATGCATTGTGAAGTCGGCAAAGCGTTGCCTGTATACTTTGAAACAGGGTCCGAACCTGTGCTGGAGATAATCGACTATGGCGACCACTACGCGATCCACACAGTGAGCCGTGGAGGGTCATTCGGGCCAGCCGTCAGAGCTGGAAAAGATAGATGGTCCAAAGCTGAGATAATCCAAAGTGAACTGGATAGCATTGCAGTGGATGTAACCATAGACCGTGTTTTCACGCGGGCTTCAGAAGTATTGGGATCGTATGAAAATGCTGTTGGTTGGTTGACCGCGACCTTACCTGCACTTGGTGGCAAACGACCGATTGACCTCTTAAACTCTGACGCAGGCATTAAAACAGTTTTGAATGTGCTTGGCCAGATTGAACGCGGGATCCCATTATAACGCCAAAGACTAGGGAGACTGCCGTACCCTGGTGAGATTTGGCCAAGCGCATGTGTTAACCGCATGCGCTTGGCCTACACTCTAACAATGAAGACGGGTCGAGTTTCCAGGTCAACTACAGCGTTGGTTAGGTTCTAGCTGCGCGTGGAGAAACTAACATGCACAGTTCCTAGAGGGCTGGGGACAGCGTGACCGTCCCTGGTACTCGAATACCTTCAGGTTGTGGCCAAGAAGGCAGGTCAAGCGTTGAATGTCCCACACAGGACAGCTAATTTTTCTCCTGCGAGATGCAAGGCACAGGCACCGTCTTCTGATCTTCGGGCACTTGAATGTAATGCTGGGTCAAGCTGGGGCTATTATGCCCATCCAACTGTGGGATTATCCAAATGCTATCGTCACCCTGGAACTCGCTGACCAGCAGCCTGACCCGATCTTTTCTGCTAAGCCCTTTTTTTATCCCCGATTTTAATTCAGTCATAACCCTTTCCCCCCTTTATGTCAGTTATTTGTCAGGCCTGTCGAGCAGCACTCCTACAGGCGGATCACTCCTCGATGACACATAAACGTCCTGGAACGTGAGACACGGGACCGGGTGTACCGGGCATCCTAACGAAACCCGGTGCGGAGAGGAGCCGTTCCGACTCAAGCGTCCCGTGCTATTTCAGGCACGCGATTCCCCTTATCAGTCTGGGACAAACCCTCCCGTCCCATCAAAAATCCTGAGGGGAAACGCCCCTGATCCAGCGTGGGACGTTACATTACACTCTCGCCATACGTTTACATAAGTGTGAAAGGACGCATTCAGTGACTCACTCATGCCAGTATTAACCGTTCTAACATAGTTATCAGCAGATTCTAGTATAAATTGCACATACAAGGAGCACCTTTTCTTTGAGATATTTCTGCCAGTGCAATCCAGTACAGCCTGGCTAACAATTACATACAGATCTTCGTCATAGAGTAAATCGTGTGATTCAATGACGGAGTGAATAAGGGCTGCTGTAAATGAATTACAAAGCATAGTAGGTGTAAAATATTCGAGTCCAAATGGCTTGCCAGGATAGGTGAGTATCTTGGAGAAGTGATTGTACAACATTTTATACGATACTGGTGTTCCGTCTATTGCTAAAAAAAGATGCTTATTACACGTGGTTACCCCATGTTTTGCCTGATACCGCATTGCACGCCGCATTCTTTCAGGCATCCAATGTTCACAAATAAACTCCCAGACCTCACCGGACATATAGGTGTGAGGCGCCCTCCCTTTTGAATCAAGTTTGTACAGAACCTCCGACGACAATGAAGAAAGCTCATCAGGACCGTATTCCCTGAGTCCAGAATTAATGCCACTCCCCAAATACGGGAGCCGCAGCAGGTCTTTCGGAAAAAACCCTGTATACCAGGTTACAACTGCTATAATTCTATAGACCTCATCATTAAAGAGCGTCAGAATCTTGGCAAACTGCTCGCCAGTGACTAATCTTATTTTTGATTCTTTTTTAAGCTGTTTCATCAGTCCCCCCCGACGTCGGCTATTTATGAATCAGGCAATTTTAGGGCAATTTATGCTGTACGAAATTATAATCGAATGTCCGGCACCTCACCGATGCGATTGACCATGTTGCGTGCCGCCCGGTTGGCAAACGTGACACAGCGCATGGACTCTGGCGTTACACCACAATCCATGGCCGCTGGCACGCGCAGGGCGAGGAGCTCCGTCTTGCCCGGCCCCGGGGACGCTAGCACCAAGTGTTTTCCCTGCTTCAGTGTCAGTACCTTGTCCTGGGCCAGCGTTGGCTTGAACTTGCGCACCTCTTCTTCTCCTTCTTGATAGTAAACGGAGGCTTAACCCACACCCAAAGGACGTGGCTTGGCATTCAAAAAGGTTAGACAATTGCAGTTGTTGCCCATAGTTTGGGTAAGCTATTGGCTGTACCCCTCAAGGATGCTGAATCGGTTCGCGTTCTTTTGCCACGTTCCAGAACAACCCCGAAGGACGATTCCCCCCCCTGCTGAACTCGCACATTTCTCGCCCCATACTACCTATAGAGGGTTTCGGCTGGTAAATCCTAATAGATATACTAATATCACATAGCTCATAATAGTCAAATAGTTTTTTGATTTTCACTATTGCATCATCATCATAATAAATCTAGTTGATGATTGGATTTATGTTACGGTTTAGTGTTTTAGATTGATGCTTGTGACCGTTACTGTATAACGTTTTTATCTATCACAGTATAATGTATGACGTTTTTTCCAAATACCAATTACCGAAATGGGCAATGTTGCGGCCGACCGGTAGGTGATCCTAAATGGGGTCAGGTACCCTCCACAGCTTTGCATGCTATAAATTCCGCTTGACACTCGATGGTTACCATCTGATAACCTGCCCGTCATACTACGAATTCCTATCGTCTAAACAGCACCATGTGACTGAAAAACTCCAGAGTGTCGTTGCGTCATTGACCCAGTTGCGACATATTCTGACGTGGCAGTGTGGTGAAATACAGAAAACAGGGAGGTGTACAATGATTTACCTGACCAATGACGCGATGGACCAGGCGGTATATTTTGATCTGTACGATAAAAAACTGCTCGGGAGAGGAAATGACGGCGAAGACCTCTATTTCGGCCTCTTGGGGAATGGAGTGCATGAGGTGGTGGTGACACTCAAGAGCGGTCACGGTTGCGTGGACATCATCTTCGGCAGAAGCGAGCTATTTAGTTTCGTAGAGAAGGAGGTAATACGCCGAATACTTAGCGAGATGGTGAACAACCAAACCATGCATTAGTCTCTTTGCGGACTACATGGAGAGACATATTCAAGCGCAGCTCTATGCTTGAAGTTACAAAGAATGGGAGGCATCTCACATGGAACCAATGGTCGTATGTGCAACCGGAATCGTCGTCTACTCTGGCTATCTAACGATGAGGGATATTATCGCCGACCTTCGCCAAGAAGGCATTTTGGTGAAGGTCCCGGTCAATAAAAAGCGTGAGGATCTGTGCGCGGCGGGAATACCTGTCAATCGCGCTCGCTTAAGATCCTCCAAAACTCAGATTGATGACAGGAGGTCTGTATGGCTAACACCACAATGGTCGACCCACTCGCGTGGGTGAAAAAAATGAGGGTGCGGGCTGGGGGACTATTTTGAATAGCACTGACCCTGGTTGCGAATGGGGTCAGCGGCTCAAAGCGGTAACGACTCTTGTTTCCATGTATCCTTGAACAAATATTTTCGCAATTTCAGAGGCCTACCTACCGGCATACTGCTACCGTCATTGAGGCACCTCTTCAGGAGCGTCGCCGGTCTGAAGGTCACGATCTGGCGGTTCAATGGTTATGGTCTCCCCTGTCTGCGGGTTTCTCCCCAGACGAGCATTTTTCTGCTGGACTTCAAACTTTCCGAAGTTAGCAATTTTCAGGCCCTCCCCGCCTTCCAGGGTGGTCTTTATGAGATCCAACAACCCTTCCAGGACGTCAACGGCGTCCATTCTTGACATTCCTGCATTGTCCTGGATAACTTCCACAAGATCGGCTTTGGTCATGGGGTGTCCTCTCGTCGTTTGGTGAACAGACGGCACAATATAGCCTATTTCCTGTGCTGCGGGAATCCCTAAACTTCCGGTATGGTACAAATGGTCTCAGATATCCTGGAACCTCCGACGGGGTGTGCAGACGGTGCAGAAAGTCTGCTTTCCGCACCCGCGGATAAAGCGATGTCTATTCAGGGAAACAACCGAACGTGCCTTCGGTCAATATTGCGAAATGCCTAAAAAATATCGGCTCTTCAGGGTTTTCCGTGGGTGATTCGGTATAGGAAGGTTAACCAGACGGCCAGCGGTTCCACCATCACCCAACGAGGCCCCTCCAGGCAGCAGTGCTCCTCCAGCAGATTCCCGTTCAAGGCGCTGAGAACCCTGGGAAGGAGTTAGTGGTGGGGGCGCTCAAACCTGGCTGTTGCCTCCCCCAAATGCCACGCGCAACGTATCGATCAGATGTTGCTCGTTTTCCGTCAGAGCCGGTTCATCCAGATGCCGCCAATTGCGCTCGTAGATATCCCAAGCTTCTTTTGGCGACAGGGTCTCTGCGCCCTGCACATGCCAGGCAAGTTGCTTGAGCTGCGGATAGTCAATCAGGCGAATCCGTGCCGGTATCCAGCCTTCCCGTTTATCTGTGGGATACGCTTTGATCGGCTCTGCAGTAATAACCAGTCCGAAATTCAACCCCAACGAAGCCATGGCATTCACATAGGCACCCATGGTCACGGCTGGTTCTCCCTTTTCAATGCGGTGCAACGTCACCCGCGACATGCCCGCAGCTTCTGCCGCCGTAGTTGCGCTGATACGCAGATCCTTTCGATGGGCACGAATCTGCTGCCCCAAGGCAATCAGATGCTCTTCTGCACTACTGGATATGATAGGTGGTTTTGATGGCATAGTGTTTCTCATTGTGCACATAATGGCTTGATTGTCAATAATGAGAAACAATATCTTAAACAAAACGGGTACCCCCCCGGCTTTGCCGTAGGACTCTAAAAGTTTGACAGTACCGGGAAGGGGTAAATGGTTTTTAACTATGGCGAAAATCTTTCAGATTCTGAAAGCTTACTTTTATTAGCTGAAACAGTGGAAGGGTCGGGGGGTAAAGCTGGGTGACTTTTGTTTATTTGGTTGCGGGGGCAGGATTTGAATCTGTGCGCAAAGTAGACTTTTTGCACTCAATCACCTGATCTGATGATGATACATGCAAGGTCGGTCATGGAAATCCCGGTCAACAATGCCAGGGAATACAACTCTAATGGAAAGTGCGGTCGGCTGCGCAGAGTAGCAGAGGGAAAAGGTCTAGAGGGGGGGGGCGGTTAGGCGTGAACAATAAAATAATGCATCCAAGGACTTACGTTAGATGCGGCATTTTAATGTAGCTTCTCCGGATTTGGTCGCAACCAAGTCAGGAACAAAGTGTTTGATTTCCAATTCATGGACATATAAGATGCCTCTCTTCTACATGTGTTGAAATCCGTGGGGGAACTGTGGGCAAGAAAGAAATAACGGTCTTTTCATTAGATGCACATATTGCCCAATTACCTTCCTCGCGCCTCCCTGCATTTCTCCCGAAAAAACTGACCAATTTTTGGATCGACGGAATCATTGACGCAGCCAACTCCGACGATGATGTCTTGCATCATACCGCATTGACAATGGCGATCCGCTCCAGCCAGGTGATAAAAGGAGAGGGCGAAATTGCTGAAGAAGAAATGCACGACTATGCCGAGTTTTATTTATTCGAAATTTTGAAAGAGAAATTTTCCAGAGCGGGCGCAATCAGGTATCAGCCGGCCAAGCTTGAAGGTTTTTTCTCAGGTCTTACAAATCCAGGCGAAACAACAAGCAATCAACTCAAAATAATCGACAAGGCAAAATTCGCTCATCTGAACGCGGGTTTGCCCGTCCTGTTTTTTGAAATGATTGCAGGTAATGATAATTGTCCTGGAGACGAAGTGGCCTGTGCTGCTGTACCAGTAGCAAACCCGGGGGGCCGGGTAGCGGATACAGAGAGGGTCTTCTCATTTTCTGCGTTTGAACGAGAGTTTTCAGTGTTGAAACCAGCTAGCTACTTGCCGAGGGATTTGCCGGATTATTGGCTGAACCAGATGCTTGATGTTTGTTATTCTGGGGACGATGTAACTTTTGACGAGTTCCAGCGCATAGCCGCGTTTATCTGCGTGGTCCTTGGCGGGTGTGGGGACATTCTCGAAAACCTCACGGAGATAAAGAACTTAGACAAATGCGTCGTGCGATACATGCTCGAGCTCAAATTTGAGCAGTTGGCCCGGCTCGGCGCGATTAAGTATCGGGCTGCAAAAATAGCCGATATTTTCAAGCCTTCGCGCAATAGTGAGTCGGTGATTGGTGTAAAAATTATCAATCGAGGACTGTTCAGGGCGGTGAAAGCTCGGTACGATAAAATGGTTGAAAATAGAGGCGATGGTTACGGCGAAAAGGCTGTACTCCCGGCCGATGCGGATAGGCAAGAAATTGACGAGTATACTATCGAAGCTGTTGAACCCGCTGTGGCAGGCCGTGGCCCCCAGAAGATGAACCATACAGGCGGGGTGGATTTATGAGGAAGTTAAAAATAAATCGTCACTTTACAGCATGCCCGATTGATGATGAGGACGAACTGTATCCAAATGGAATCTTTGTATTCAATATCACGAAGATGACTGAATATATTCAAAAGAATCCAGACATCACCTGCGAAGAGGTATTGGTCAAAGATTTCATCTCAAGTTTTTCTAAGTGCAACGAATCTCATCTGCCAACGGTCGACGTGACTAAACCGGTCATCCTAGCCGAGATTGCACCTGGTCGCTTCAACGTGATCGATGGCAACCATAGGATGGAAAAAGCTCGAAGATCGGGAGTGGAAAAGATTCCGGCGTACCGGTTAAGTCCTGAGGTGCACCTGCAGTTTTTGACAACTGAAAAGGGCTACCTGTCGTACGTCGAATACTGGAATGACAAGCTGAAAGCCTCTAAGCGGTAGCGCCGGCTGTGCTGAACGTCGCCAATTGTTAAGCTCACAGCACTTGACATAAGATACCTTATGAGACGCTAACATATTGATATTAAATAGAATATTTTACGTCCCATTTTTATTATACTGCGGCAGATTCAGACGGCGGCAGGCATTTCGTATCAGGCAGGTGGCACCCCTCGTCTGCCGGGTTATCCGCTCAAAGCGGCAACAACTCTTGTTGCCACGAGTCTTTGCCCTTCCTCCTCCATTTTAACGGCCAGGCCACCGGTATACTGGAACCATCGTTGAGGCACTTTTTTAAAAGTGCCGCCGGCCTGAAGGTCACGATCTGGCGGCTTTCGATGGTAATGGCCTCACCTGTCTGCGGGTTTCTCCCAAGCCGAGCGCTTTTCTGCCGAACCTCAAATTTTCCAAAGTTAGCGATCTTCAGGTCCTCACCGCCTTCCAGCGTGTTTTTTATGATTTCCAATAACCCTTCCAGGACATCGAATGCATCCGCCTTCGACATGTCTGCGTTGTCCTGGATAATTTCTACAAGGTCAGCTTTCGTCATAGGGTGTCCCCCAGCGTATTTGAAATTTGTGGCAGAATATAACCTATTTTCGACGCTACGGGAACCCCCCCTGTTTCAAGAGATCTTGGCCGGGTTGCGCATTCCTATTAGGGGCGCCCAACGCTTCATGTCACCAGGTATCAAGTACCGGCTTACTCCTTCTGCATTAACTGCAGTTTGATGGCCACAGAGGTCCGCCAGATATGGCAGTTATGCTAATGATGGCGGGGTCACCCAACATTTTCCACCCTGCCCCGCCGAGCAACTACCCACTTTACCTCGTACAATCAGACAGTTATACTCTTTAACCCGTCGAAAATGCACTGGCACGTTAGTTGTAAAGTATGAGCGACGCATGAGCATTTAATCGCGTTTACACCCTATTTCCAGGAAAGCCGATTTCAAAACCAAGGGGATGGCCCGATGTGATAACGGTTTTTCTGCGTTCGATGACGAAGCACTGGGGTGGCAAAGTTATAGCAGTCATTGTCTCAGGTTATGATGGTGATGGGCAGCAGTCCTACGTGGCATAAAAGAAGTAGGGGGAATTACCATCGCACAGAAGTTTGACAACTGTCTGGCGGCCAGATATGCCTGAAAGCGCAATTGATAGCGGTTGTATAGATTTTGTCCTCTCACCAGAGGATATTGCCAAACAAATCATTCTGATTGCTGATGCAAGTAGGAGAGTATCGACGCCGAAAGCGGGCCAAAATTGCAAACCGAGCTACATTAAAGAGATCGGCGGCACTCAAAGACGAACCGGGCGGCTAAACCCGGCAGGAGGAGACTCCATGATTACCAAGATTGAATTGACGGAAACCCTGGAACCGATGGGCGAAGCTACAGAAGAAGATCTTTTTAGGTGGTGCACCCACCTCAAGAGCGAGTTGATGAACCAATACCCCGGGACTGAGGTCAACGTTAAGGCAGTAGCTGACAAAAGTCCCTGCAAAATCTATGTTGAGGATACCGAGGGGACTGATTCGTATTTGATTAGAGTCGCCGTGCAGGAATTCATAGACCAGTGTAGGGACAAGTGGAGGTGAACTTAATCCAAGACCAAATGATTGCATGATCAGGCGCGGGTGAGGCCAGTCGGATTAGGATAGCCTAGGTATCGAGGCCCCACCTATGCCCTAATGCTGAACGCTAGTTAAGTCCCCACTCTTTTGTTCGAACAATCCTAACCCGACCTTGTCCCGTTCTATCATCCTCTTTTCAGGCAGGGCGTTTAACCGCCGGCCTGCCCGGCAGCCCTGAAGCGTTCCAACCCTTGCTAGGTCCCGTTCACTTTTAACCACAAGATCCCTTGAAAGGTATCGCACGCTTTGGTTCGAGCCACCTCAAACCGCTGAGCATCATCGGCCACCCGTCGCTGATGTCCGGAAACACCTTGGAGTTTTCGGGGACTCATCCTGGAGCACAGTTAGCTTCACGAGTTCAGGATTGGTCTCGAAGCGCTCCAGATGAAATGTCACCCGCGAAGGCTTTTCGTGTCGCATCTGCTCGTCCGCCTGCGTGCTCCAGGTAGCAAAAGGTCACTATAATTTTCTCTTACTATAGTCGGGACCCGCCCCGAGCGGGGGAGCAAGATGTTAGGGGGGCTTTCGGCCCTGGCAGGGCTGGTCAACACCCTCTATCCCTCGGGCCGACTATTCCATTTTCGAGTATTTATTCAAAAGTGCCTTGAGTTCCCTGGTTGCCGGCGATCCCTTGCCACCCTTACCAGCCAGGATGTCAGCGG
>JGI24143J45723_1000912_pt1 | contig 14794 bp, 19 predicted proteins | sample BarGraIncu00432A_FD_45723 | JGI IMG/M metagenome (IMG submission 45723)
GGGCTTGTTTTCCTCTTTTCCCAGTTCCGCACCTGCCGTTCTAAACGTTTCAAGCCGATCCAAAAGCTGCAGCGATGTCCCTTGGCTGGTAATTATCGATCGTTCAATGACACTTTCCAACTCCCGCACGTTGCCGGGCCAATCGTACTGCTGAAGATAGCCCATGATGTCTTTTGACACAGAGCCTATATTCCTGCCAATTTTCTTATTGAATTTGTCGATAAAATGACTGACGAGCAATGGGATATCTTCCCTGTGTTGGCGGAGAGGGGGTATCGTAATCGGGAAAACATTGAGCCGATAGAAGAGATCTTCCCGGAACTTCCCATCACGGATCTCCTGCTCCAGGTTCCGATTGGTTGCAGCAATGATACGGACATCGGTCTTGATGGTCCGAGAACTTCCCAGACGCTCAAACTCGCCGTCTTGAATCACCCGAAGTAGTTTACTTTGCAGGTCCAGAGGCATGTCACCGATTTCATCAAGAAAGATCGTGCCGCTGTTTGCCAATTCGAAGCGCCCAATCTGTCGTTCATGAGCCCCGGTAAAAGCGCCTTTTTCTCGTCCGAAAAGCTCACTTTCCACAAGGGTTGACGGTAGCGCGGCACAGTTTACAGTGATTAATGGCCTTTCTTTACGTGTGCTGCTTCTGTAGATGGCTCGGGCAACTAAACCCTTGCCGGTACCCGTTTCGCCAAGGAGAAGAACAGTCGCATTCATGGGTGCTACCTGCTCGATCTGCGTGAATACGTGCGAAAGAGCCTTGCTGTCCCCGATTATTTCACCATAGTTGAAATGCTGGAAAACTTCCCGTTGGAGGTAACTGTTCTCAGCCTGGAGTCGGTCTTTTAAGAGCTTTATTTCAGCGTAAGCCCTCTGTAGTGACTCATCCCCTCTCTTGCGTACGTCTATTTCCTGAATAAGCTGTCGATTCGCTTTGATCAACTCGCCGGTCCGCTCCCGGACTATCGCCTCCAGTTCGTCATGGGACCTTAGCAGTATCTCCTCAGCTTCTTTACGCACGGTGATGTCCAGGTGTGTTATGACCGCACCACCTTCACCGCCGGCATCTAGCGGCACGACAGTCATGGAAAAACAACGGTTCTGCTGTGGACTATGACAGGGATACTCCAAGGTGAACTGCTCACATTTGCCAGCGATCACAGCCTCAATCCCGGCTAGAGCGTTTGCGGCGTCATGGTCCCCGTTTTTGACTGCGCTGCGGCAAACATCACAGTAGTTGGCCCCCACATTAACTGTGGTCGATGAAACGGCGTCATTATTACGGGCAAACTCGACCCACGCATGGTTCACAGCGACTATACGGCCTTGCCGATTGATTACTGCAATATGTGCCGGCAACGCCTGCAGCGTTTTCCGGTTCAGCTCTTCGTATTCGCGCAGTAACTTTTCGGCCTGCCTACGCTCTGTGATATCAATAACTGCGATGCGGCACTCCTGCCCAACCCCTAATGCTTCGGCCTCCATATGCACGAAAGTGGGAGATTCTCCCTCGGTCGTCAGGGCTAATTGGCAGGTTTCCTTCCCCTGTCTCTCAAAGACTTTCTTGAGGAATCCCAAATAAAGCGGACGGTCAGTGACAGCAACCAGCAAACCGAACTGCCGTGAAATCAGCTGAGAGCGCTCTACACCGAACAGCCGGTAGGTCACATGTATCCGTTTGATGACGAGGACCCTCCCTTCCAGTTCCACCTCTCCACGTGCGTCCCCCGCAAGCCCTTCCAGGCCGATTCTAACCTTACGTGACTCCAGCGCACCGCCGAAGGTTCCGGTCAGTCAGCCAGCGGCGGCAGCGACGATGTAATCAAGGGTCGTGGCATGGGGCTCCGAGATGTCTGGGGAAATCCCGTAGTGGGCGGCAACCGCTCCATGGACACCGAAGATTACCGGCTCTTTCTCCGCCGGGAGAAATGCCAAGCGCAAAGGCCCCTTCACCCGTTCAATTCGCACCTGCGAAAGATAGGCTACCTCAGGCATAGGTATTCCTCCTTCAAATTCTTGGGCCAGATTAACTCTTGGAGCCCCTGTGATAATCCTGACCCTACTGCTTTTTTCTACCTCTTGTTATTCACTCAGCCATTTTCGCGACGCTTCAAGCTCGCTGTTGCTGAAGACCCTCACATGTCCAGGCATGACGAACGCGAACGCCTTCACGGCTGCGCGGAGCCATCCCACATCGGAAACCACGGCGACACGCTCCCAGGCTGTGAGGTGCTGCAACCCCACCCTGGCATCATCCCACATGGCTTTTGCATCGAACCCCTTAAATTCTTCTCCAAGATGATAAAGAAAACGGATGCTCTTTTGCCGAGAGAGCACTTCCTCTACGGCAGGAATGAGAACTGACTCGTAGTCGGCTCCGGTCACCTCTCCCTTTGCCTCAAAGCCGAGGACCTTATCCGGCAATCCCTGAATTCGTTCCAGCATGGTGAACCTCCCTGATTCTTATCCGCACTGTCACCGGCTCCTAATATAATTATACAAAACAGAAAATAGTATGATCAGACCACAGTGTCTACGCGGTCACTTTTCCAAGCCGTTCCTGATAGGGGGGCGTTCCCCCTATCAGGCCGGCATCTGGTTATTCTGACTCTGGCTGTTATTTTTTCTGTTCTAACTTAAATATTTTTTCTGATTTCCTCTCCATCTGCTGAGACTCCATGGCAGCCTTCTCAGCATCCTTCGCCGCCTTTTCAGCTTTCATTGCCGCAGCATCGGCTCTATCAGCAGCTGCATTAGCATTCCGGGCTTCACTTGCCGTCCTGTTGGCGACATCGAGAGCTTGCTGTGCCTTGCCATTGGCCTGGTTTATTGCAGCCTTGTCGGCATCCGTCATCCCACCAAGCCGGGCAACCTTTTCCTCTAGCTTGCTAAGCCTGTCCGCCAATGGGTCTACCTGAGTCCGTACATACCCTTTGGTTGCACACCCAGTCAGGCTAAACAGCAGAACTGCTCCAAAAACTCCAACAATTCTTTTCATAAGAGGCCTCCTCCAAATTTAATATCTATGCATATTATTTGCATACAAATTTATATTGTCAAGTGCCTTGCTGCGGAATACCCAAACGCCAGCAGTAACGGTTATTTTTCAAATTGGGAGCGATATGATCAGTTAACATGAATCGGAATGGGTGGCCGACATTGGACGGAATCCGCACAGTTAACAGTGGATTGAATTCAAGGCTAACTTTGGGGGAATAGTGCAATAGTGCCATCTTTGACAAAGAAGGGTCGCTGCGCCCGAAGGAAACCGGGGACAACAGCCCTCCTTCCCCCTAAATGGCCTCAAGATCTAAACGGCGTGGGCAGCAAAATGGCAGCCTGCGGTTCTCAACGCCGCAAAGCTGCCATTATTATATATTCTGCTTATACAACTTGCATCTACAGGTAATTGTAGCTATTTACCCGGCCTATTCAGATCGTCCAACATGGCGTTAACCTCTTTCAGCTTGGCATGAAGAGTCTTGAGTTCATCGGCGGTGTACACCTTTTTCCCTTTTTTAATCTCAGAATTTAGTTTTTTGACTTTTTGCTGAATGCTATCTACTTGATCCTTACAGTTTTTTGAGGCGAGCAGGCACTCGTCTTTTTCAGATGCAAAAACAGGCATACTGCATGACATAACCACGGCTGCGATAATGAATAAAGCGGGCTTTCTCATCATTAACCTCCAAATAGTGTGATTGACTAACCAAATTTGTAGCGCAGAGTTAATTATTGTCAACATAAAAATATGTCTTAAAGCTCTTTTTCCCGTTTTAGTCAACAACGCTCAGTGAAATCCGACCTGCTCTGAATTCTACATAAACAATGAGGGGCACTGATATAGAAAGATTCTCACCAGTGAGGCCAAGACTGCACACCTGTGCCAATAAGCGGCAGTTTCCCGTTACCTTGTCACGTCAACCGGCAAACCGGAGTTGTCCCGTACAGCTGTCTTCAATTTGGCCAAGTCGACTTTGGGACCCAAGCCTTTACTCTGCAAGAGTTCAAGAGCCTCCTGGTACACCTCGTCAGTACCACTGCCATGAAGTTCAACCAGCACCCGACCATCCGCGATGGTAGCCTTTACCTGCTGTTTAATAATTGTTACCTCAGTTCCGACCTTCACTTTTGCAAAAAGTTTTTTAATGTCCTCTGGGTACAGATGCATGCAGCCATGGCTCACCCTCCTGCCGATACCATAGGGACGGTCGGTACCGTGGATAAGCACTGTACCAATGGAAAGCCGCAGAGCATAGGATCCGAGGGGGTTCTCTGGACCGGGAGGCACGACGGCGGGCAGTTCAGGTTTCTGTGCACGGATGGATGCAGGGACAGTCCAGGCAGGATTAGCAATTTTTTCAATAATTCGGTAACTACCCGTGGGGGTATCCCACCCCTCGTCACCGATGCCAATAGGAAAGGTGTCGACAATATTACTTTTGCGCGAATGGAAATAGTAAAGCCGCATCTCTGCAAGATTAACAACAATCCCCTTGCGCCTTGGAACATCTGGAAGAATCAAGCGCCCAGGTATCGTGATACTGATTCCTTCTTTAGGGTCAAAAGGGTCGACATCAGGATTGGCTGCGGTGATCTCGTTGTAGCCCACATCATTACGTAATGCCAGTTCAACAAGCGAATCAGCTGCAGTTATGGTGCGGTATCCGTTCATTCCACCCACACCTTGAAGGAACTGGATCTCGCCTCCATTGGCGTTACGTTGAAGGGGCCCAGCACACAGGAGGAAAACGAAAATGGAGGATATCAGCAGGTGTGATTGGCGCACTTTTCTGGAGCCTTTGAATGGAGTTGGCGGAAAAGGGGCATGACCCCCATTATGTCAGATAACATTTATTTTTTCTGCTCGAGCTCGAAAATCTTTTCCGATTTCCTCTCCAATTGCTGCGATTTCTTGGCAGCTTGCTCGGCCTCTTTGGCAGCCTTTTCGGCCCTCATTGCAGCCGCTTCGGCTTTTTCAGCATCATTACAGGCGCTTAACCGGGAGAGCGTGGATTCAATTTTGCTGAGGCGGTCAGCTAGCGGGTCTATCTGGGTACGGACAAATTCACGGGTTGCACACCCTGTCAGGTTCACAAGCAGAAGGACTCCTACAAGACCAACTATTTTTCGCATGTGAGGCCTCCTTAGAAGCATATTATCTTGGAAAGCTATTAGCCACAACACTGCAACTGCCAGGTCACTACCGTTTTTTCAGTATGTGTCGTTTCATTATTTGGCCAGGAAGAAAAAAACGTCATGGCTAATTTACTTAACACTGCACAGGATCTCGCCGAGCCATCGTGTAGCAGGTCCCAAAAATGAGACGAATTCTTTGCAATAGACATCTAAGTCAGATCAGCGCCGCCGAGGATAATCAAACTTTTCAGTGTCGAGTTTCGGCATAGGTCAGATTGTCATCACAGGATGTCATTAACGTCCGCAGCTTCTTGAGCGATTGGGCCTCAATTTGACGTATCCTCTCGCGTGACACTCCGAAGCTTCGACCGATCCTGTCAAGGGTCTGTGGTTGACCATCATCCAAACCGAATCGGAGTTTGAGAACTTTTTTTTCGGCCTCAGAAATAGTATCCATGCATTTGGATAATAATTCGAACGTGTTTCGCCCGTCCATTAAGGTCTCAGGCGAGGCTGCCGTGGTGTCCTCAATGGTATCAGTAAGAAAATAGTCACCATGCTCCCCCATCGGTTGATCGATGGAGTAGGTCTTTTTCAACAGCACCATCAGCTTACGGACTTGCTTTTCATCTACCTCCAGGCTGTCAGCAACCTCCATGACAGTTGGTTCACGATTCAATGCCCTACCCAACTCGCGGGTCACTCGGAGCATTTTTTTAGTTTGGTCAGAAACATGCACCGGCAGTCGGATCGTGCGTGACTGGTTAACCAAAGCTCGTTCAACAGACTGTCTGATCCACCAGGTGGCGTAGGTTGAAAAACGACATTCCTTTGAAAGTTTGAAGCGACCAACGGCCTTGATCAGCCCAAGATTCCCCTCCTCTATCAGGTCAAGTAACGGTAAACCTCTGTTCATGTAGCGCTTGGCGATACTCACCACGAGCCGTAAATTGGAAACAACCATCTTGTCCCGTGCAGCCTTATCCCCCCGATCAATTCGAGCGGCTAATGCCCTTTCCTCCTCTGCATTCAAGAGTTTGGACTTATATATTTCAGCCAGGTACATCTTGATGGCATCAGAATGTTCAACGCTCCCCGCCTCGATTTCCTCCTCAACTGCGAAAGATTCCACACTTTCTCCGGTATCGTTCATTTCATCGGCATCCGGTTCCTGTTCAAAACCAGGTGAAAGTAGAGTTTCTTCGTCCGTCAAATATTCGTAGCTATCCATGGAAGGTTCCTTTCAAGTCATCATGTTGGGAATTTAATCGAGGAATATCGCTGTCCCGATAGCTGCACCATTCACCGTATTTTGATTGGACGTTTCCTGTGGTATCATACCGGTCCGTCTCTCTGCCCACTGTCTGCATATTGAATCATCTTTCATAAATTGATCAAAGGGTTTCTCCGGTGCCGGCAAAACGGTAACACTCGGTCCCGATGGCAATGTCGCACAGGCACTCATAACCAATAGCAGCAGAATGATGATTGTTTAAGATGATTTTGTTGGCATTGTCCTGGTCCTATTCTGAACCCTCCGGCGGCGGAGAAGGAACGACCTTCATCCAGCCTTCAGGACATCTTTTTACATACGGGTAGTACCCCTGAGGATTCTGGCAGTAATACCAGTAGTGCTGTTCCTGCACTTGAGGTTGGGGTTCGACGTATATTTCCGGCGCTTTCTGGATAATGACTGGGGGGTCATAATAGGAATAAGGGTAATATGGGTATCCTGCCCCCGACCCGGGGCCCCATGACGGACCAACCCAGAGATCTACGTCAAAATGTCCCCCTCCGCGCCCACGGTCAGCGTATCCAATGTCATAGTTTCCAAGCACAAATGCAACCATTGCAAGCACAACGAAACATATCTTTTGCATGTTTCTCCTCCGTAATTGAGAAGCCATACGTGAATGCTTGAATCCGCCCACAACAAAAAAACTTATGGGATCATTTTAGTCGTCTTTCGTGATTTATCAATAGCCAGAGTCAGAAATCGCCATTTATTCATGAGGAGCAAGATAACCTCAAACCATTATAAGGAAACTGAGAAGATGCCGAAAGGTGTCTCTGCACCTGATTAATTAAAAATTTTACGTTATTCCTCAAGCACAAGCTGAGAGCTTGGATCGCAATATCGACACCAGTCCCGTTGAGCATACCTGTTCACCCGAGACGGATTGCCGTTGGCGAAAAAAGTTCATTAATTAACTTAGGGCGCCTCCGGAGGTTAATGTGGGACACGACATCCTCAGACCCTGGACACCCTGCGCCGACTCAGTTTGCTAGCAAGGAGTCGATATATTCGAGCATTTCGCCAATTTTAATAGGTTTATGATATATCCTGGCAAATTTTGACCCTACTAGGCGCGTATCATGTTCGTCAAGGCCTGTCACAGCTATTACAGGCATGGTACTGCCACCCATTTTCAATATTTCAGTAGCTGCTGCTCCATCCAGATCAGGCATAATTAGATCAGTAATCAATACATCAAATTTTTCATTTTGGGACTTCTTTAACAAATCCAAACCATTCGTAACAGCGACGACATCATACCCCCTTTTTGTTGCAAGGAGAGTGAGCGCTTCCCTTGTTGCCATCTGATCGTCAGCTATTAGAATCCTCTTCTTCAACATAGTCACCCTCTCTTTCTTAATCCAGGTTAAATCAAAGCCGATTATGAATAGGACTAATGAGACCACTTGGGAAAAAGCACCAATTAAGTAATGGTTCTTAAACGGTATTGCGCGTTTGGCAGGTCACAAGGCACCTCACCCGGCCAAGGACCAGGCCGGATGTGAGTCGACCGACTTACCCCGTGAGACCCTCGTCTGGCCACTGCCATCTGCGCGCATAAGGTAGATCGCCTGTCCACCATCGCGAGTAGAGCTAAACACGATGAAACGNCCATCCGGCGACCAGCGGGGATGCTCGTTACTNCCGCGTGTAGTCAGTTGCACATCATGAGAGCCATCCGGATTGATCGCGAAGAGCTGGAATCCATTACCCCCCTTGCGTGCATAGACAATACGGTCATTGTTGGGCGACCAACGCGGGGTCACGTTGTAAGCACCATTCAGAGTGAGGCGTTTCACGTTGGTCCCGTCGGCTTTCATGCTAAAAATCTGGGGCTTGCCCAAGCGATCCGAGACGAAGGCGAGCTTAGTCCCGTCCGGAGACCAAGCCGGAGAAACGTCGATGGCAGAATTGCGAGTAAGCCGCGCCAGTTCCCTACCCGTCCCGGAGATGAGATAGATCTGGGAATTGCCATCCTTGGTCAAGACCAAGGCGGTCCTACTGTCGTCCGGGGCAATGGCACCCATCGCGTTTAGACCAGGACGCGCCGAGATGCGTGTCTCTGATCCGGTGAAAAGTTCTCGCCGGTAAAGGTCCGGATTCCCCTTCTTGTAAGAGGTGTAGATGATCTCCCTGCCCGAGGGCGCAAAATCAGGGTTTAGGTTGATGGAGCCGTTGTTGGTGACACGCTGCACATTGCGGCCATCGTAGTCCATGACGGAAATCTCCTTGTTGCCTGAGAGCTTGGTAACAAAAGCAATTTCCCCGGTGAAGGGCCCTTTCTCACCGGTGCGGGCGCGCAGAACTTCATCTGAAAAGGCATGTCCCATCCAGCGCAGATCCTTCCTGGTTCCGGTGTATCGCTTGCCAATCAGCTCACGGTTCTGAACGGCATCGAAGATGCGGCACTCTAGTGTTAGCCCTGTACCGTTCACGATGTAAGCCGTCTTCAGCACTAGGTCGGTCCCAGAAGTACCCACTTGGGAACCAGCGACTTTGAACAGCCCGGTGAGGCCAAGGTCGAATGCGAAAAGTTCTCTCAGTTCGCGCCCCAGCTCGGGGGCAGGAGGACCGGAGAGAGGAATTGCAGCCTCTATGGAAAGTCGGAGCTTACCGCCGGTCGGGACGGTGACATCGATGAAGCCTTCCTCCGCCCGCGAGATTTCCGAGGTCATCATCAGCAGCAATAGGCATAACAGGAAAACCTTCATGATACTCCAACTCCCTCAGGCTTAAAGCGAAACACCCGTTCAAACGGCACTCCGCCAGGCGGGGGCTTGAACGATCTCCCTGCAAGGGTGACGGCCCGTGACACCGCCTCATCGAAGACAGGGTCCCCCGAGTACTTCTCCACATGGTAATCGGCAACCCTGCCGTCCGGCCCGATCGCAATTCGTACCAGAACCTGCGGGGCTTTGGTTCCGGACGCAATAACCTCCCTAAAAGCATCCTTCAGCCGGGACTGGATATAGGATGAGTAGTCGCTCCCTGTCTGGGTTCCCTTAGCGCCCGGCATGCCGGCAACCTTTCCGCTGCGCTTGTGGAGCCGGTCCAGCACCTCGGCCAATCTTTTGTCCTCTGACTGCTGCTGGAGCTTTGCCATCCGCTCAGCGAATTCGCGACCATCCTCAACGGGTTCCGGCTTCCCTGCATTCGGCTTTGCCGCAGGAACAGCATTCGGCTTATTCGAGACCGCACGGCTAGCCCGGGCCTCGACTGGAGTACGAAGCGGATTCCTGAGCGGAGTACGGACCCGAGGCTGAACTGGAGCCGGTACAGCAGGTCCCTTCACCGCCTGTGACTTTGCCGGTACCGGGTTGCCAACCTGCGGAGAGGCAACCGGCGGGGAGACCATATCAACGTAGGTAACCGGTTCTGCTGCAGAATGAAACCTCGGGGACGCAGCCCATAGAATAAAGGCAAAAACTACCAGATGGCAGGCGAGAGAAAGAGTGAACATTTCCCAAGTCCCCTGATTGTTCCTGGTATGGGGTATCATTGCCGCAGGGCAGGTTCTGTGACCATGCCGAGCCGCTCGACGTTGGCTCCTTTGATCTGCGCCATGACCCGGACCACCTCTCCGTAGGGAACCGAGCTGTCAGCCTTCAGGAACACCTCGCGCATTTCCCGACCCGCGAGCATGGAGTTCAGCTTGTCCTTCAGCTGGTCACCCTGTACCTCGCCCGTGTTGATGAAGGTCCTGCCGACCTTATCTACCGAGACCACCAAGGTGTCCTCCTTGGGGGAGAGAGACCTTGTCTCAGCCTTGGGGAGGTTCACCTGGACACCCTGCTGCATCATCGGCGCGGTTACCATAAAAATCACAAGCAGCACCAGCATGACGTCAACCAGCGGGGTAACGTTAATCTGCGACATGGTGCCGCGGCTACCGTTGTCCCTGTTGTCGAACTCCATTGCCTATCTCCCCGCGAAGTTGCGCTGCACGATATTGAGGAACTCGGTCGAGAAGCTGTCCATCTCCGCGATGAGCTCTTTAATCTTGTGTTGGAAATGGTTGTAGCCCATGACTGCCGGAATGGCGGCGACCAGGCCTATAGCTGTCGCAATCAGCGCCTCGGCGATGCCGGGGGCAACAACGGCGAGCGAGGCGGAGCCCGACTGGCCGATGTGCTGGAAGGCGGTCATGATGCCCCATACGGTTCCAAACAACCCGATGAAGGGAGCAGTGGCGCCAGTGGTAGCCAGGAAGGTGAGGTACTTCTCTAGCCGGGTGATCTCGGAGGTAGTAGCCCGGCGCAGCGAGCGGGCGATGTTGTCTATCCCCCCCAGGTCCGTGCTGATAATGCTCGGGTCATCTTTCTCAACGACCTTTTCCTGCAGCTTATTCAGCTCGGCAAACCCTTCCTTGAATAGGACCGAGAGTGGCGAGCTGTCGAAGCGGTCCAACTGTGAGTTGATCGCGTCAAAGCGTTTTGCCTTCCAGAAGAATTCCTGGAACCGCGTTGAGGCGGTATTGGCCCGATATACCTGGAACAACTTGTTGAAAATGATCCCCCAAGAGACGACGGAGAAAAAAAGCAAAACCATCAGCACCAGTTTTACGACCAGGCCGGTCGAAGCGAACATACCCAAGGAACCCACCTCCATTTAATGTTGATCTCTCCATGCGTTGCCCTTTTGATTTCTACAGGTAGCTGCAGGTTAAAGCGGGACTGGAATTCCTCTTTCTTCGTTAGGGGCTTATCCTCCTTGGCTGGGTTTAATCAGCTCCCGCTGATTATGGGTGTCCTGATGTTTCTGCACCTATTGTTGAAGCTGATCGGTGGAGGGTCTTCTCTTGCCGCCATAAGAACCTCCCCTCCCCGGCCATGGATTGGGCTCTATCATTGAATTGCATGCAGATCATTTGCATACAAATTATTGTTACACACACACTCCGTCATTGCAACCGAATATTTGTCAATCTGAGGCTCGGTTGAGGGTCACCCGATGTAACCCGGCTGGTGCACCCCGTCGGATGACTTCCCATAAGGACTTTCAATCGCCATGGTTGGATTCCAGGCCATGGCTATGCATGCCCTAGCATAAGTTGTATAATTCTTAGGGAGACGCAGAAGAAGTCAGCCGCCGTAAAGAAGGGAAAACCCGTTGGATAGAGGTGTCACATGGAAAACATCAAACGTATTCTCGTCGTAAGCAGGATGACCCAGTACTGCCAGGTAGCGATCCGTTGCGGCGTTGCACTTGCCCGCAGGTACGATGCGAAACTGCTCATTTTGCATCTTGTTTCCAATCCCATTGCCGACATGAAGGCGGTGAACGCACCGGGGCTGATTTTCCCGGACGAGCACAAAAACTACAAAGACATTCAACGGGAGGCAAAAGAAGAGTTGGATAAGGTCATCAGTAAGGTAATTAAGGATGGTTTTCCCATAAACGAAATGATCAGTGACCATGACCCGGTCGAGGAAATCGCCAAGGTGGTGAAGAATGAAAAGATAGATCTTATGGTCATGCTGTCACATGAAGAAGGGCGCCTGGAACATGCGCTTTTTGGTGGAGAAATGGATGCCATAATCCGCAGGTTGCCCTGCTCCATCCTACTCGTGAAAAACGAACCGTCGCCGGTACGCTGGTAGCCCATCTGAGTACCGAGGCACTGGGGTGATAATGGGCGCCATACTTTTCACCCCAGTGATGTGCAATACTAAGTTACGGCTTCGCTTGATCACCGGTGACCGAACCATTTGAAACAAAGCTGCGCGGAAAATCCCCAATAAGTTTGGCAGTGTACTAAACTTCTTGCTCAACCTCGTTATTTATCGACTGTCTCAAGATGCTGCTGGCTTTGAAAGTTATCACCTGCCGGGGTACGATTGTAATTTCTTCCCCAGTCTGTGGGTTCCGCCCGCGGCGAGCCTGCTTTGCCTTTACCTCAAAATTGCCGAATCTTGCTATTTTCAGACACTCCCCGCTCTCTAGGATGTCTTTTATAGTATCGAAGAAGCATTCGATAACATCTGTTGCCTCCTTCTTTGTCATCCCTGTTGTGGTTTGAATCTTCATAATGATGTCGGATTTTGTCATCGTATCCTCCTGGCTGAAACGGTCCCTTTGAACGGAGCACATCATAGAATGAGACATTGATGTATGCAATCATTTTTAGCAACTTCACACTTTACGCCACGAGACTCCTGGGCTCCCTATATTAACCGCGTTGCTATTGGCGCCGCCATCGCCTCCACCGACCCGGCGACTCTTGTGCCGGTCTTCAAGCAGGTACCCATCTGGGAACGGCCAGAGCGTCATGTGTGAATCTGCCTTCAATGATGCCATGGGGGCCATCATCACCTTCTCCTTGCTGGCTACGATTCTCGGGTCCGGAGCAAGCTTTCCCTCGGGTAAGGTGGCCCGCGGCTTGGTAAGTAACGCCTTGATCGGCGTGCTGGTTGGCGGCGTCCTCGGATAACGAACTCACCCGGCGGAGCCTCTTGGCTCGCACCTTCGCTGGGGCATGTGCCTTGACGCTTGCGGACTGTCAGAAGGTCTCTGAATCCTCCTGGTTCTCCAAGATTCTGGGTACCGGCGAGAAAGCAACATACAGGGTGCAACGGCTGTTCCTTTCCAGAAAGGCGATGGTGCAAGAATTCACTGAAACCGACCGGTCACCCCAGTTTAGAAGCAACGGCACCTCAACGCCGAACAATCCCAGATATAAGGCCCTGGCGGCCAAGGATTTTGTCGACATCCGCCTGGAAGTGGGAGGGTTGGTTGATCGTCCCATGAGTTTCTCGCTCAGAAACCTCCGTGCGCTTCCAAGTCGCACCCAGACAACTCGGCATGATTGTGTTGAGGGGTGGAGCGCCATCGGGAAGTGGAAGGGCGTACGCCTGGGTGCACTACTTGAAGCAGTTCAACCTAAACCGAATGTTCGTTACGTTGTCTTCTATTGTGCGGACCCCATGGAAGAGGACGGAAGCTCACCATATTACGAAAGTATCGACATGGAAGACGCATTCCATCCCCAGACAATTCTTGCCTACGAACTGAACGACCAGACGCTTCCCGTCGCCAATGGCGCTTCGCTTCGGTTGCACCTAGAGCGGCAGTTGGGTTACAAGATGGCGAAGTATGTCATGAGCATTGAGCTTGTGGAAGGTTATTCCAGAATAGCCGGCGGAAAAGGGGGCTACTGGGAAGACCAAGGATATGAGTGGTATGCAGGCATCTAAATGAAATTGCGGACGAATCGTTGACCCAGTGTTGCTTTCATGATGTGGCAATCACCGCTAGTGACTGAAAGTACGGTCAGCAATTGACCGACTTCACCGAGTCTATTTGCTGAATTTCCAGCATTCCAACCATAGAATTGAGAAGGCCAAGTATCTCTGATTGTTTGTTTAGGTAATATGATGCAGCTGTTTGGTCGTCCTTACCAATACGAACACTAAATATATCCGAGCTTTTCAACTGAAACACTTCCTCATCAGTGTCATCATCGCCAAAATAAATCGCCCGTTTTAGCCCAAGCTTATCTATCGCAGCTACAAGCGACTCTCCCTTAGTAAGTGCTTCCATGGCAAGGAGATTGACAACATTTTTCCCATAGATCCTTCGTGGGCTTGGATCAAGTTCATCGATTGCAGAGTTAAGTTGTGACAGGGTTATTACAGGATCAACGGCCTTATCAAAATGGAGAGAAAGTGACTCAACCTGGAACTTGATTTCCAAACCTTGGACACAAAAGAGCGCACCGCTGAGTTGTTCCCTCCATTTAAGGCAACGTTCAACGATCAACCAGTTCCTACTTTTTCTGTGCGGAGGCCATTCGGCGCCGTGGTTACCAATAAGCATCTGTGGCTCAAATCCGAGAATGGCGAAGGCGTCCCTCCTCGACCTGCCGGTAATTACCGCAACCTTCGCAAGATTTACAAGCCGTTCCAAAGTGGTCCGAACTGGTACTGAAAGCGGTGTGTCGGAGTTCTCATCATCAATCGGCGTCAAGGTTCCGTCAAGGTCGAAGGCGAACAGGGTGTCAGGAGCCACGTAACGAGCAAGAGCGACAAGACCTTTTGGATCGAATAAATACGATGATGTCACGATTCCCCTCCAATCCTTGCGGCCAGTTTCGCCCCTTCACCGACTTAAATTTAACTATGAAGTGGCTGCGGAGTGATGTGCTCAGCACCAAGAATCCGCACCATCTGCTTCATTCCTTCGACAACAGTCCGGAACTGCACTTCTGGAAGAGCTTCAAGCCCCTTCACAAGCATCGTCTGTGCAACTTCTGGGGATTTCTGTCAATCGGCGTTGAAAATTGACCCACCATCGGCGTCCAAAATTGACCCACCCCAGGCAGTAGTTTTTAGCGTTTGAGCCTCGTTTTTATTCTCC
>JGI24143J45723_1000914_pt1 | contig 14792 bp, 17 predicted proteins | sample BarGraIncu00432A_FD_45723 | JGI IMG/M metagenome (IMG submission 45723)
AGCAGTNCCCAGCCCCCAGGCATCGCATGTCTGGGGGCTTTTCTTCTTCCTAATCAACCAATTACAAACTCTATGCGCTTGGCGGGGTCTTCCCCACACCTGTTTGTCGAAACGGGCATAACCGTAACCACCTATCCAATGATACTAGTGGGTTACGGAACTTCCCACAATTTGTTCAACACGTTTGGTAAACGGCTTGCCGAAGATCGGGCGCCCTCTTTTGCTTGTGGCGCGTGAGGGGAGGTAAGGAGCGAGTCGTCCGTTGGACTGCTTAGTACTGCACCTTTTCCAGGAAGGCCTGCACCAGGGGGGTGAAGGTTTCGTGCTCTAGCAAAAAGGCGTCGTGCCCGTACGAAGAGGTGATCAGGTGGTACTCGACGGGCTTTTGCAGCCTTTTGAGCGAGTCGACCATCTCTTCGGTCTGGGCCGCCGGGTAAAGCCAGTCGGAGGTGAAAGCGAAGAACTGGAGCGCTGCGCTCACCGGTGCGAACGCCTCGTCCATGGACTCGCAGCCGGAGCTGACATCGTAGAGGTCGAGCGCCTTGGCGAGGTAGAGGAAAGAGTTGGCGTCGAAGCGGTCCACAAAGTTGTAGCCATTATAGTTCAGGTAGCGCTCCACCTCGAACTGGCCGAAAAAGTCGAACTGGCCGTCGCGCGCCGAGAAGCGGCGGTCGAACTTAGCGGTCATCGATTCGTCGGAGAGAAAGGTGATGTGCCCAATGCCCCGGGCGAGCGCCAGCCCGTCCTTGGGATTTTTCCGGTACTCCCCTTTTTTCCAGGTGGGGTCGTTGAAGATGGCCCAGCGGGCCACGGCATTGAGTGAAATGGCCTGGGCCGAGGGGCGCGGCGTGGTGGCGAGCACGACCGCAGAGGCGACCCGGTCGGGAAACTGGGTGGCCCACTCGAGCGCCTGCATGCCGCCCATGCTGCCACCCAGGACGCAGAAGAGCCGCTCGATGCCAAGCCGGTCCATGAGCAGCGCCTGGGCGCTCACCATGTCGCGCACCGTGATGACGGGAAAGGCGAGGTTGTAGCGCTTGCCCGTCTTCGGGTTGATGGAGGTCGGGCCGGTTGAGCCGAAGCAGGACCCGATCACGTTGGAGCAGATCACGAAGTAGCGGTCGGTGTCGAGCAGCCTGCCGGGACCGACGATTTCGTCCCACCAGCCGGCGCGTTTCTCTTCCATGCTGTAACGGCCCGCCAGATGGGCGTTCCCGGTCCAGGCATGGGTTACCAGGATTGCGTTAGAGCGGTCCTGGTTCAGGGAGCCGTAGGTTTCGTAGGCGATCTCGATCGGGCCGAGAATACGCCCGCTTTCCAGGCGCAGTTCCGTATCGAACCGAGTAATTTCTTCTGTAACTATGCCGTAGGACATGTCTCTCTCATTATTGGTTGCAGCCGGCAGCGAGCGCCGCGACGCAAAAAAGCCCCATCTCAGATAAAGTGAGAGAAGGGGCTTTTTGGGTGTCAAAAGTTCAAAGCGCCTTTCTCATCTTCGCCTTTCGGCAGGATTTAGCACCTGGCGCCCTTTGCAGGGCCGGTTGCTGTGGTTTCGCAGGGCCTTTCCCTCCACCACTCTAGATAAGCAGGTCTTTCTATTCAATTTTGATGAAGAATAAGGGAGCCGGTAGTTTTTGTCAACGCCAAATTGAGTGCTTCCCCTGCCAGCGTCCCCTCCAGTGTTCAATCCGTCAACTCGTTGCCGCACATCCCGTTTCCTATGGCCAGTTCGCAGCTCCCCGAGCGGAACTCAGGCAGCGAAAACGGCACTGGTCGCGGAGCGCGCTGAAAGGGGCAGGCTCCGCCTCTGGCGACAGCCTTTTTCACCCCGTGATTGCCTTGAAGACCGCGCTAAAATCTTGGTCAGAGAGCCCGAGCGCCTGTGCTTTTTTGAAGGTTTCATTGGCAGCGGCGGCGCCTATGAGTGGCTGGCCCAGGGTGTCACCGAGGGCGATCGCCAGGCGGAGGTCCTTTTGCATGTGCTTCAGGGGGAAAGCGGTGGCGAAGGAGCCTTGCGTTATTTGGGCGCCCTTCATTTTGAACATCGGGCTTGCGATGGCGCCTGAGTCGATGACGTCGAGCAGGTCGCTGCTCTCCAGCCCAGCTTTATCCGCCAGGGCCAGTCCTTCACAAAAGATGGTCATCATCCCGCCCATGATCATGTTGACGATCAGCTTCATCTGGGCGCCGTTACCGAGTGCGCCGAGGAAGAGGGTCTTTTTCCCCATTTTCTCGAGGCCCGGGAGCGCCTCGTCGAAGAGGGTGCGGTCGCCGGCGGCGAGGATGATCAGGGTGCCATCCTCGGCCGGCTTTTTGCTCCCCGAGACCGGAGCCTCCAGGAACCTGCCCCCCTTTGCCGAGATCGCCGCGCCGATTTTCCCGGCGGTTTCCGCATCGACCGTAGACATGTCTACGTAGCCGCGTCCCGCGCCGATGCCGGCCAGCGACCCGTTTGGAGAGAAGCAGACCGCCTCGGCCGCGGCCGGGTCAGCCAGCATGGCGAACGTGATAGGGCAGGACGCGGTGACCTGTGCTGGATTCGCGGCGACAGTAGCCCCGAGAGCGGCGAGTTCCGCGCATTTATCCTGTGACCGGTTCCAGACCGTGACCTGAAAGTCCGCCTTGAGCAGGTTTTTGGCCATGGCGCCACCCATGATTCCCAGCCCTAAAAAGCCGAAACGTTGCATGTTATCTCCTCCTTTTTTTGTAAGATCGGTCCTTTCCGACGGATCGGTCCGATTACTATCCGTCCGATCCGTCCCATTCGTCCGATCACCCAAGCCTCAAAAAAGCCCGGCGCCATTTGCGCACCGAGTTGATCAGGTAAATTTCCTCTGCATTTTCCAGGTCCTGGCGGGTGAGCGTCCTTTCCCTGATGGTCCCCAGCGCCAGCAGTTCGCCCCTGAAGACCCCGGGCAGGAGCCCGCTTTCCAGAGCCGGCGTGAGAAGTTCGCCGTTCTTGAGCACCACGATATTGCTATTCGCCCCCTCGGTGACCTCGCCGCGCTGGTTCAGGAAGATCACTTCGGTCAGTTCGGCTCGCTGGGCCAGTTCCGCTTGGTAGAGCTCGCGCCAGCTCGTTTTATGATAAAGAAAGGGGTCCGCCGAGTTCACGGCGACCTGCGCAAAGTCGACGCTCGCTTGCTGCGTCGCTTCCGCAATCGGCGCCGCTTCGCAGCTGATGCTGCCGTCAGGAAAAAGCAGCAGCCGCACCTTCTGCTTCCCGGTGCAACCTTTGGCGACGCCTTGCAGCGTGTCCCGGATCGCCGCGGGCTCCAGCGGAAACCCGAAGTAGGCAGCAGAGCGGGCGAGCCTCTCCAGGTGCCGCTTCTGCAAAAATAATCCGCCGTCGTACAAAAATGACTCAATCAGGTGGAACTCGCGCCGGCTTTCCCTGGCAAAGCGCCCCTTGCCAAGGCTTTCCGCGTACTCGCTCGCCGCAATCGAGTCAAAAGTGATACCGCTTCCGATGCCGAGCTCCCCGCGGCCGGAGGCCATATCCAGTACCAGCGTCCTGATCGCGACGCTGAACTGAGCTTCCCCGCCCGGCGAGAGATACCCGAGGCAACCGGTGTAGAGCCCGCGCGGCGCCTCCTCCAGTTGAGCGATGATCTCCATGCTTCTGCGCTTTGGGGCACCAGTAATCGACCCGCAGGGAAAGAGCGCCCGGAAGAGTTCCAGCGTCCCAACATCCTCCCTCAGCCGGGACTGGATAGTCGAGGTCATCTGATGCACCGTGGCGTGGGTCTCGACATCGAAAAGCGAGGCGACCTGCACCGTGCCGGTCTGGGAGACCATCCCCATATCGTTGCGCAGCAGATCGACAATCATCAGGTTCTCGGCAAGCTCTTTGGGGCTTTCCCGGAGTTTTTGCTTTTCCGCCTCATCCTCCTCGAACCAGCGCCCCCGTGGTGCCGTTCCCTTCATCGGGCGGGTGGTGAGGATCCCGTTCGACAAAGAGAAGAAGAGTTCCGGCGAGGCGGAGAGTACCCGGTGGTTTCCGGTTTCCAGATACGAGCTGTACAGGGTGGGCTGGCTGCGGCAAAGCTCGCTGAAGTAGGCGCGGGGACTACCGGAAAAGGAGAAATCCTGCCTCATGGTGAGGTTCACCTGATAGCAGTCGCCGGCTGCGATCAGCTTCCGGACCGCGGCGACAGCCCCGCAGTACTCCTCCCCGCTCTTCGAGGGCTTCCAGTCGGAGGTACGGTAGGGCTCGATTACCTCGGGGAAAGGGGTGGTCCGGCGTTCCTCATAAAGGCCGAACCAGAGTAGCGGCAGGTCTCCCGGCGCACAGGTGGTGAGGTCGCCGTTGAGAGCGTGGGCGGCCTCGTAGCACAGAAACCCTGCCGCGTGCAGCCCGATTGCCACTCGCTCCTGCAGCAGGCGCAGCGCGGGGACTACCTCTTCGGGACGCGTCGCGACGATCTCTCCGACGCATCCCGAAAAGCTGAAACCATGCACATAGGCGGAATTCTGCACGCTCACCCCTTGCCGATCGAACAAACGCCGGTAATTGGGCAGTTCAGGCAGGCGGAGAGGTCCTTACCATTGCAGCCACCGGAGATGCCGAGGTGGCACAGAGAAAAGTCATACTTGACCGGGTCCGCCGGGTCGAGTTCCCGCAGCCGCGCCGTGATCTCACGGGCCATGCGCCAATCCGCCTGCTTGCGACAGGTAAAACCGAGAAAGCCACAGATCCGCTGGATGTGAGCGTCCACCGGGATCACCAACTGTCCGGGGCTGATTCCTTTCCAGATACCGAGGTCGATGCCGTCCGCCGGGCGCACCATCCAGCGCAGGTACATGCAGAGCCGCTTGCAGGCGCTCCCGGAGGAGGGGGAGGGGAACAAAAAGGGAAAATAGGAGTCCTGCGGCATGCCGCCCGCCCCGAATACCGGGGAGTAGTCCAGCTCTTTCACCGCGCCGGTGAAGGAACTCAGCGTGTCGGTGAGATCCGGCTCCGCAGGGTCGTGGAAGCGCAGCAGCCATCCCTCCAGGGATCCTGCCTCGCGCAGCATGGTCTGGCAGGCGAGGAGCAGGGCGCAGAGGTCGCGACCATCGTTGAAACGGTGCTTGAATCCGGCGAAGAGCCGCAGTTCCCGTTTCGGGTCGAAGCGCTCCACGAAGCGCCGGGGCGATTTCCCCAGGGCGCCGAAAATCCCTTCCAGGTTTCTCAGGATGATCTTAACGTTGCCGTAGGCGAAGGATGCCGCGATGATGCCTGCGATTTCCTGGTCTTCGGGGCTTTGATAGCGGTGACAAAAGGAAAGGGGGTCATTGGCAAGATGAGCCTGGGAGCGGGTCGCGTAGAGCCCTTCAAGTATGTTTTTCAGCTCCACGATCCGTTTCCTTTAGGTTGGAGATTGGACAATTTGCATTCACGCGTTAGATTATCATAGTGGTATGACTGCTGAAAGCAAAAAGGGGGCATCATGAATCTTGCTGAATTGTTTCCAGAAGGGGGGCGGGGCATCATCGGAACGGCCGATGCGAACGGAGTGGTCAATATGGCGGTTTTCGCCACGCCGCATGTCATCGACGAAGAGACCCTCGCGTGGGGCTTCACCGAGGGGCGCAGCCTGGCGAACCTGAAGCAAAACCCGCACGCGAGCTACCTGTACCTGGCTCCCTCGCGCGGCTATAGCGGCTGGCGGTTGGCACTGAGCTACAAAGAGGAAAAGGTGGAGGGCGAACTGCTGGCAAGCGTCAAGGAAGCTGCCTCGCGGGCCGCGGGTCCCCAGGCGGGCGCGGCGGTGAAGCATCTGGTCTATTTCAAGGTGGACGAGGTGCGACCGCTCATGTGAGGGGGGCAGGCTTTTTCGGGCTCTCCAGGATGAAGGTCACCGGGCCGTCGTTTATCAGGGAAACCTCCATGTCGGCCTGGAAGATGCCACTTTGCACCGGAACGCCGAGTTCCCAGACTTTTCCCATAAAGTAGGTATAGAGGCGGTTTGCCTCCTCCGGATCGGCCGCCGTGTCGAAGGAGGGGCGCCGCCCCTTGGCGCAGTTCCCCGCCAGGGTGAACTGCGAAACGGCCAGCATCTCCCCCTGCACCTCCTGGAGTGCCAGGTTCATCTTTCCCGCCGGGTCAGTGAAAATCCTCAGGTTGACGATCTTTTCCGCCATCCAGTTTGCCTGGGTGAAGGTGTCGCCGATTTCCACCCCGAGCAGCACCAGGGCTCCGGTCCCGATCTCCCCGATAATCTTCCCGTCGACCCGCACCCGCGCTTCTTTCACCCGTTGGATGACTGCCTTCACTGGAGGACCTCCTTGGCCGATTCCTGGTAGGCCCGCCGCGCCTCGGCGGAGAAGGCGACGAATAGTATCCTGCTCAGTTCGGGAAACCGTGACAGGGCCGCTTTGGCTTCCTCGAGGGCGATACGGCAGGCTTGCTCCAGCGGGTAGCGGTAGACGCCGGTGCTGATGGCGGGAAAGGCGATGCTGGTGAGCCCGTTCTCGTGGGCGATGCGAAAGCAGTTCCGGTAGCAGTTGCGCAAAAGCTCCGGCTCTCCCTTGCCGCCACCGTGCCAAACCGGACCGACGGCATGGATCACGTGGGACGCCGGCAGCCGGTAGCCGCCGGTGAGCTTCGCCTCGCCGGTGGCGCAGCCGGAGAGGGTCCTGCACTCGTCAAGGAGTTCGGGACCCGCGGCCCGGTGGATGGCTCCGTCCACGCCGCCGCCACCCAAAAGCGAGTGGTTCGCCGCGTTGACGATGGCGTCCACGGAAAGCTTCGTTATGTCCCCTTCGATGATCTCGATCTTGCCCGGCATGGCTTGCCTCCCCTGGGAAACTGCCCGCTTTGGTTGGACCTCAGGACTCGACCAGGCTCCTCAGGAGCGTCAGGTTCACTCGGTCCATCTCGTCTTCGTCCCCCTTGGGCGTTTCGATGAACTTGGGAACCAGCGCAAAGCGCGGCTCGTTCATGATGAGGCGAAACGCTTCCAGCCCGAGGGCGCCGGCGCCGATATGCTCGTGGCGGTCCACCCGGCACCCCAGTCCCTTCTTGGAGTCGTTCAGGTGAAAGGCCCCCAGCGCCGAGATGCCGACCACCTGGTCGAACTCCTCGAAGGTGCGCAGGAAACCGTCCCGCTCAGCGATCGGATAGCCTGCGGCGAAGCCGTGACAGGTGTCGAAGCAGACCCCGAAGCGCTCCCGGAATGAGGAACCCTCGATGATCGTCTTCAGGTGCTCGAAGCGGTGCCCCAGGTTGGTTCCCTGGCCGGCTGTATTTTCCAGCAGTACCTTCCCGGTGAACTGCGGCACCTGGGCGAAGAGCTGGTCGAAAGCCTCGCAGACCCGCTTCAGGCCGACCTCTTCGCCGTCGCCGTTGTGGGAGCCCGGGTGCATGACGATTTTGCTTATCCCCAGACGAGCGCAACGCTCCAATTCCTCCCGAAAGGCGACCAGGCTCTTGTCCCGCACCTCTCCCGGGGCCGAGGCCAGGTTAATGAGGTAGATGTCGTGGCTCACCACGTCACTGATCCCCGAGGCGGCGAGTTTCACCTTGAAGAGCGTCGCGTCCTCGTCCGAGACAGCCTTCCCTTTCCACTGGTTGGCATTCTGGGTGAAGAGCTGGATCACGTTGCAGCTTGCCTTGATCCCGCGCTCAGGGGCGTTGAAGATGCCGCCTGCGATTGACATGTGTGCGCCTAACAAATCCACGAAAACTCCTTTACTAGATGACTTCTGATCAGCACCGCACGCGCCCGGTACTCTTGATCGCTGAGGTGCAGTTCCTGGTGCGGCTCGCTCCAGTGCGGGCGGGGCCAAAGGGGGTCGCTCGAAAAGCGTGGCACGACATGCCAATGCATGTGGGGCGCCATGTTTCCCAGCAGTTCGTAGTTGATTTTATCGGGACTGAAGGCATTGTAAAGCGCCTTCGCCACCGCGCTCACCTCCGCCATGACCGCATTGCGCACAGCAGCGTCCAGGTGGAACAGCTCGGTGACGTGCTCCTTGGCGTACACGAAGCAGTAGCCGGTGAAAAACTGGTCCCGGTTCAGAGTGACCAGGGTATGCTTCAGCTCCACGACGCGCTGCTCGGGATCGTCTTCCCATTTGGTGCAGATCGGACAGTTGGTCATGAGGGCTCCACGGTCGGCGCTATGGGCGCCTGCCCGGTTTAGGGGCAGGCGCAGTGTTGGGACTAAAAGGTATAAGGACAGCAAGGACTAAAAGAACACCCAAGGATGAGGACACAGGTGGAGTCAGCGGTCCTAGATTTCGATCTCACCGCTGAACACTTCCACGGCAGGGCCGGTCATGTAGATGTTGCCGTCATCGCCCCACTCCATCTCCAGGTCCCCACCGGAAAGGTGGTTCAGGATCTTCTTCTCAGTCAGGCCGTTCAGCACGCAGGCGGCGGTAACCGCACTGGAACCGGTGCCGCAAGCAAGCGTCTCACCGGCGCCGCGCTCCCAGGTGCGCTGGCGCACTTCGGTGCGGGAAAGTACCTGGACAAATTCCACGTTGGTGCGGCGCGGGAACAACTCATGATTTTCAATGAGCGGCCCGTACTTCTCAACCTGGAAACTCTCTACGTCGTCCACGAAGATGACGCAATGCGGGTTCCCCATGGAGGCGCAGGTGATGTTGAAGGTGGAGTGCAGAATGTTGAGCGGCTCGTTGACCACCCGGTCAGCCGGGTTTCCCAGCATCGGGATTTCAGCCTTGGTGAGCCTCGGGGGGCCCATGTTGACCCGCACCTTCTCAACTTTGCCGTCCGCCCCGGTCACCAGCTGCAGGGTGAGGATGCCTGCGCCGGTCTCGGCGCTGATCTCTTTCTTGATGACGATGCCGTGGTCGTAGGCGTACTTGGCGACGCAGCGGATGCCGTTACCGCACATTTCGCTCTCGGAGCCGTCCGAGTTGAACATGCGCATCCGTACGTCCGCCTGGTCGCTTGGCATGATCAGGATCAGGCCGTCCGAGCCGATACCGAAATTGCGGTTGGACACCTTCACGGCAACCGCCGCCGGGTCATCCAACTGCTCGACAAAACAGTTAACGTACACATAGTCGTTGCCTGCGCCCTGCATCTTTGTGAATTTCATATGGAAAGCCCCCGATGGAAAGTATCTCTCTCTAATAGCAAAATCTGCAAGGTCCAACAAGAAAAAAACCGGAGTTGCTTGACCTGCAGGGGTCCTTTTAAGTAAGATCGGGAAAAATGAATGCTGACGGAGGAATACATGGAGCTGAAGAACCGGATCTGGATGAATGGCAGCCTCGAGTGGTACGCCTACCTCGGCGATAACGAGGTGTTCCTCGGCTCTCGCGAGGTCCCGATCCCATTAGAGGAAGGGGACAAATGGACTAATGTCTACGGTGACGTCTTCCAGATTGTGGATAGCGAAATCGTGCACCTGGAAAGGGTTGAGCCGCCGCAGCGCTACTGGTAGGAAGCCACACGGCGCCCTGCGGAATGGTCCTGCCGTACGCTCATAAATTCTTGACATGATACCTGTGGTATTGTAGGCTCGCTACAGCTATCAGCGCGGGGGACTACCATGAGACTATCCACCAAGAGCCGTTACGGCCTGCGGGCATTATTCGACATCGCCTACAATGCGGCAGGTCAGCCGGCGCAGATTCAGGACATCTCGCGCCGGCAGGACATCTCGCCGCGCTACCTGGAACAGATCTTCCAAGGGTTGAAGAAAAACGGGATACTGAAGAGCAAGCGGGGGCCGCAGGGAGGTTACTGCCTTGCCAAGAGTCCCGAAGAGATTACGGTCCGCGCGGTCATCGAGGCGACAGAGGGGGATACCCTCATCGTGGACTGCGCCGGGAGGAAGAAGGGGGAGTGCAGCTTCGACGGCAGCTGCGTCACCCAAACGGTCTGGGAGGAGTCCAACTCTCTCCTGAACGAGTTCTTCGAATCGATCACCCTGAAGACGCTCTGTGAGCGGGGCGAATCACTCGGGATCAAGCGGGAGCAGGACCACCGCTTCATGTACTTCATCTGACGGGGATTTTAATGGAATCGCTCAACGCCAAATACGAAAAACTCCAGGGAATCCTGCGCGAGATGGGATCGTTGCTGGTCGCCTTTTCCGGTGGGGTCGACTCGACCTTCCTGCTGAAGGCTGCCCAGGACACCCTGGGTCCCGACGCGGTCTGTGCGGTGACTGCCACTTCGCCCACGTACCCGGAATCGGAGCTGAACGAGGCGAAACGCCTGGCCGGTCTGATCGGCGCGCGCCAGCTGCTGATTGAGTCGAACGAACTGGAGATCCCCGGCTTCAGCGGCAACCCGAAGGACCGCTGCTATCACTGCAAGAGCGAGCTGTTTCGTCTCTGCGCCGACAAGGCGCGCGAACTCGGCCTTGCCTTTGTCGTCGACGGAAGCAATACGGATGACTTGGGGGATTATCGCCCGGGACGCACCGCCGCCTGCGAGCTAAAAGTACGCTCGCCGCTGCTGGAGGCGGAACTCAGTAAGAGCGAGATCCGCGAACTAAGCCGCGGGCTCGGGCTTCCGACCTGGAACAAGCAGGCCTATGCCTGCCTCGCCAGCCGGTTTCCTTACGGCGTGGAGATCACTCAGGAAAGGCTCAGCCAGGTGGAGCGCTGTGAGGAGTATCTGAAGGGAGAGGGGTTCACCGTGTACCGGGTGAGGTTTCATCTGGAGAGCGCACGGATAGAACTGTCCGAGGCCGAACTGCCGCGCCTGCTGGAGCCCGCGCTGAGAAAGCGGACCCTGGAATTCTTCCGCACCGCGGGCTTTACCTATGTCTCGCTCGACCTGCAGGGATATCGCTCCGGAAGCATGAACGAGGCCTGAAAAGAACCTTCGAACCCCTCACCCTCCGGGAGAGGGGCAGGGGCCAGCGAATGGCCACGGGGGTCAGGCGGCGTAGCTCGCTTCAAATCTGGACGGTAATTCCCGCACTGCTCCCTGTCTTGGGGGCCGTGATGGTCAGTACGCCGCGATCGCAGTTGGCGCTGATCCTGTCGCGGTCAAGCTCCGCCGGCAGCGCAAAACTCCTTTGAAAAGGCCCGAAATAGCGCTCGATCCGGTGGAAGTTCTCCTTGCGGATCTCCTCGCCATGCCTCCTCTCGCCCCTGATGGTCAGAGAGTTCTCCTCTACCCTGATCTCAATATCCTTTTGCTCCATGTCCGGAAGCTCGACCTTGATGGTGACCGTGTCGTCGTCCTCGTAGATGTCTGCGGGCGGGTGCCAGGCACCTTCGCGAAGCTCCTCACCGACCTCGCGGGTCCAGGCCATGTCCAACAGCCGGTTCATCTTGTCCTGCATGCTGCGCAGTTCGCTTAACGGGTTGTACCTGACTATCGCCATCCACCACCTCCGGTTCCGATTCTTGCTGCCTGCCCCGAAATTAAAGGGGAGAGGACCCTTTCCTCAGGCCCTCTCCCTTATGTTACAGCAGCCTCGTGCGCCTCAAATCCGTTTTCCTTTCGGTACGGTGTGTTTCAACTTCTTGGAGCCGTCGTAGAGGTTCTGCTTTATCTGTTCCCGCTGTGCTTTCAGATCTTTTTTCTCGTAGTCCATGTCCAGGTTCATTTCCACCTGCTGCGCCAGTTGATCGATCGTTGCTTCTTCGTTTTGTGCCATGTGACTCCCCTTTTGCCTGGGTTATTAACATCGACGCCGGTTATGTCCTGACCCTCGCACCCCCTTTCTATTTTCCCAAATCATAGCAGTTATTGGTGTTATTGCAACAACATTTCGCCTTGAAGGGCGCCGGCTTATCGGCTACTATGGCTGGAGAAAAAGCTCATCATGAGGAGAGTCTATGTTGCAGTATAAGGTCGTGGAGTTGAGCAACGTTTCCGAGGAAACCATCGAGGAGGCGCTCAACGAGTGGACCCGCAAGGGGTGGCAGTTCGACGCTCTGCAGTTTGCCATGCGCGAGTCGAGCAAGCGCCCGGCCATGGCATTCGTGGTCTTCACCAGCGAGGTGGCCTAAGTGACGACCGAGAAAGAGACCCTTTACCTTTTGGACGGTTCGTCCTATATCTACCGCGCCTATTTTGCCATACGCCACCTGAGCTCCCCGAAGGGTTTTCCCACCAACGCCATCTACGGCTTTACCCAGATGCTCCTGAAGATCATGAAGGACCACGCCCCGGCACACGTGGCGGTCATCTTCGACGCGGGGAAGCTCACCTTCCGAAACGAGCTGTTCCCGGCTTACAAGGCGACCCGCGCCTCCATGCCGGAGGATCTGGCCCAGCAGATCGGGCCGATCAAGGAGATGGTGCGCGCCTTCAACATCCCGGCCCTGCAGCTTCCCGGCTTCGAGGCTGACGACATCATCGGCACCATCGCCCGGCAGTGCGAGGCGAAGGGGATGAAGTGCGTCGTCGTTACCGGCGACAAGGACCTGATGCAGATCGTGTCGGAGGACGTGACGCTGCTCGACACCATGAAGGAGAAGACCTTCGGGATCGCCGAGGTATTTGAGAAGTTCGGGGTCGAGCCGGCGCGGGTGGTGGACGTCCTTGGCCTTTGGGGGGATGCTTCCGACAACATCCCGGGCGTCCCGGGGATCGGAGAGGTGACCGCCAAGAAGCTCATGCAGGAGTTCGGCACCCTCGACAATCTGTTGGCCCGGGCGGGGGAGGTGAAGGGGAAAAACTCAGAGAAACTGGTGGAGTTCGCCGACCAGGCGAGGCTTTCCCGCACTTTGGCCACCATCGACTGCGCCGTGCCGATTGAATACACTATGGAGGACCTCGCGGTCTCTCCGCCCGACTCCAAGCGGCTCGGCGAGCTGTTCCGGGAGTACGGCTTCACCACCCTCATGAAGGATCTGACCAGCAGCCCCACCCTTTCCTGCGAGCAGTACAACGTCGTGCTGCAGGAGGAGGAACTGCGCGCCCTGGTTGACTTACTGGCGCGCCGCGGCACCTTTGCCTTCGATCTGGAAAGCACCAGTCTTAACCCGATGGAGGCGCGTATCGTCGGCTTCTCGGTGAGCTGCAAGCCGCACGAGGCCTGGTACATCCCGGTCGGGCATCGCTACCTGGGAGCCCCGGAGCAGCTTTCCGAAGAGTTGGTGCTGGAGCTGCTCGGCCCGCTTTTGACCGACCCCGCGATCCGCAAGATCGGCCAGAACATCAAGTACGACTACCAGCTGCTGCGGCGCGCCGGGGTGCAGCTTGCCGGGGTCTGGTGCGACACCATGCTCGCCGCCTATCTGGAAAACCCCGGACGCACCAGCCAGGGGCTCGATCCGCTGGCGCTCGAGTTCCTGGAGCACCGGATGATTTCCTACTCCGAGGTGACCGGCAAGGGCAAGGGGCAGCTGAATTTCTCCGAGGTGGACCTGGACCGCGCCGCCCCTTACGCCTGCGAGGACGCCGACGCCACCTACCTTTTGCACGAGATCCTGCTCCCCAAGGTGCGCGAGTTCGGGATGGAAAAGCTACTCTTCGAAACCGAGATGCCGCTTCTGGAGATCCTCGCCGAGATGGAGCTGACCGGGGTAAAGCTTGACCTGCCGCTCATGAGGGAACTTTCCACCGGCTTCGGGCACGAACTGATCGATCTGGAAGGGCGCATCCACGAGCTTACCGGCGGCCCCTTCAACATCAATTCGCCCAAGCAGTTGGGCGAGATGCTCTTCGAGAAGCTGGGGCTTGCCGTCGGCAAGAAGACCAAGGGGAAGACCGGCTGGTCCACCAACGTGGAGGAGCTGGAGCGGCTTGCCGAGGAGCACGAGGTGGCGCGGCTGCTTCTTTTGTACCGCACTGTTTCCAAGCTTAAATCGACCTACACCGATGCGCTTCCCAAGCTGATCGACCCGGAAAGCGGGAGGGTGCACACCTCCTACAACCAGGCGGTGACCAACACCGGCAGACTCTCCTCCTCCGAGCCGAACCTGCAGAACATCCCGATCCGCGGCGAGGTGGGGCGCGGCATCAGGCGCGCCTTCATCGCCGAGGAGGGGGCGCTCCTGCTCTCGGCCGACTATTCCCAGATCGAGCTGCGGGTGCTCGCCCATATGTCCGGGGACCGGGTCTTCTGCGAGGCCTTCGCCGCCGGCGAGGACATCCACCGACGCACCGCGAGCGAGGTTTTCGGCATGTTCCCCGAACTGGTGACCAGCGAGATGCGGCGCCAGGCGAAGGTGATCAACTTCGGCGTCATCTACGGACAGGGGGCCTTCAGTCTCGCCAAGGAGCTCGGCGTGACGCCGAAGCTGGCCAAGGCCTTTATCGACAACTACTTCGAGCGCCATTCCGGCGCGCGCAGTTTCCTGGATGGCTGCATCAGGGAGGCGGAGGTGTGCGGGTTCGTTACCACCATTCTCGGGCGCAGGCTGCCGATACCGGACATCGCGAGCAAGAACGGCAACGTGCGCGCCTTCGCCCAGAGAAACGCCATCAATTACCCGATCCAGGGCTCTGCTGCCGATATCATCAAGGCTGCCATGATCGGGGTCACGCGCCGCATGCAGCGTGAGGGGGTTGCCAGCCGGCTCATCATGCAGGTGCATGACGAACTGGTGTTCGAGGTTCCGGTTGCCGAGCGCGAGCTCATGGAGGAGCTGGTGCGCTCCGAGATGGAAGGGGCGCTTCCGCTGCGGGTGCCGCTCAAAGTCGACCTCAACTTCGGTCTGAACTGGAGCGAGGCTCATTAAACCGTTTGCGCTGCGAAGCTTTGGGGTTAGACTGTTTTGTTGAGGAGAGCGGCAGTGCAGTCGGACTAGTCTGACCGGTCTGACCTTTTTTCGGAAATTTAACGGAACTATCCCCCAAACAAAGGTAGGGGGAGTTGCGACTTAATCTGTCACACCTCTGCTGTAGGATGACCTCT
>JGI24143J45723_1000915_pt1 | contig 14786 bp, 16 predicted proteins | sample BarGraIncu00432A_FD_45723 | JGI IMG/M metagenome (IMG submission 45723)
TGTCTAAACGTTTTTTTCGCTGTATTTTTATGGCTCCCATAGCATTTTTTTATATTTATTAAACTAAGATAAAGAGTGGTAGAAAGATGATTAAAGAAGTAATTGTTGTTGAGGGTAAAAACGATGTGCATGCTGTCAAAAGAGCTGTTGAGGCGGATTGCCTAACGACTGGTGGTTTTGGCTTGTCGCCTTATAGTATAAATAAGATTGAGCAGGCTTATACTAAACGTGGCATTATCATTTTGACAGATCCTGATTGCGCTGGTGAGCGCATACGTAGGTTCCTAAGTGAACGCTTTCCTGAGGCCAAACACGCATTTGTACCCAAACAAGATGCAACTGCGAAAAATGATATCGGTATTGAACAGGCTTGTCCAGAAGCAATTCAAATGGCCTTATCTAAAGTTCATTACCAAACTTTTCAGCCTGGGAATGAGTTTGGTTTAACGGATCTCATGGATTTTGGGCTAAATGGCAATCAAGATGCTGGGACAAGGCGAGCATTGGTAGGAGCTAAACTTGGTATTGGTTATGCTAATGCAAAAACATTTTTGCAACGCTTAAATAATTACGGTGTAACTCGGACTGAATTTGAGCAGGCATTGCAACAAATCAGTCTTTCAATTTAGATAAACTTGGAGGACATGGAATGATACAACCAACGATCCAGCCAACAATCGCGCAAAAAGAGGTCACTTTACATATTTTAAAAAGATTTGGTATCCGCATGAGCAAGAAATTAGGACAAAATTTTCTAATTGATGAAAATGTTGTTAACAATATTGTGGATGCTGCTGGTATTAAGCCGGGAGATGCTGTACTCGAAATTGGTCCTGGTATCGGCACCTTAACGCAAGGCTTGGCAGAAGCTGGTGCTCATGTTACTGCCGTGGAAATAGATCGACGACTCATCGAAGTACTGAGTAAGACGTTAGAAGGCTATGAGAATGTTAGGGTTGTACATGGCGATATTTTGCGTATTGATATTTCAGAGACTGTAGGGGCACCCCAGTATAAGGTTGTTGCTAATTTGCCCTATTATATTACGACACCTATTATTATGGGCCTTTTAGAAGCTCGGATGCCTATCGAAGTACTCGTAACAATGGTACAAAAAGAAGTGGCCCAACGCATGGTAGCCAGTCCAGGTACGAAAGATTATGGTTCTTTGTCGGTAGCGGTTCAGTATTATACGAAAGCTGAGATTATGTTTATCGTGAAACCTGACTCCTTTATTCCACCACCAGCTGTAGAGTCCGCAGTCATTCGCTGCACGATTCTTGACAAGCCGCCTGTAGATGTTGATGAAAAAATATTTTTTAGGGTCGTAAAAGCTGCGTTTGCTCAAAGACGTAAAACGTTGTTAAATACTCTCAAAACCTCAGGTGTACCAGTGGAAACCCTAAAGGTTATTTTGGCTAAAGCCGGCATTGATGGAACGCGTCGAGGCGAAACGTTATCCATACAAGAATTCGCAGCCCTTTCCAATAACTGGGTACAGTAGAAAATTTTAAACACGAAGACGCGAAGAAAAGATGAAGGACACGAAGGGGATATTGTTTATATTTTACCCTTTTCTTCATATACTTCGCGTCTTCGTGTTTCAGTGTTCTTACTTCACTCCCCTAGAAATAATCCATTAAGAAACCCTACTCTTAGTTGAGCAGGGTTTTTTGTGTTCATCTTTTATTCTCCAATTAAAAAATCATCTAATAAATCGAAACGCCGTTCGTTATGATAGCCGATATAGGTTTTGTTTTGCCATTGGCGGGTGCGAGGGGTGTTTTGGAAGACACTGATTGCTTCTAAGCAATCGCCCACAATGGTTTCAATGATTTTAGTGCTGTGTATATGAGTTTTGAGGGATGATCCTAATTGGTAATGGGGAATGGTGGTTGCCACATCAATTCTTAGCTTGCTCATTCTGGCCAAGGCCATTGAGACAGGAGGGATCGCAAGTTCTCGCAAGGGAATAGTTTCTAGAAAACGTCGTGAGACAGCATGCGGACCATGAGAGGGTGTGGATAGATTGATTTTTTTATCCAATCCCAACTCTCTATTGAGATTTAGGCGCCATTGAAATGTAGGGTTATAACGTTCGATGTGCCGGGGAGGTGAAGGGTAACAGTTGGTTAATGCCATATCCCAATGCTCTAGTATGATATGATCAATAAGTTGTAATAGACTATCGGCAAAGGTGCCTACCATGTCCCCATCAACAAAGGCTACTACGTCACTACCTAGGGCTAAAGCTACTTTAGCGCCGATCGCTCGAGGGATGTCAATTCCTAATCGTTCGTTGAAGAAAAAAATTTGCAGTTTGGGTATTCCCAGTCTTAATACTTCGTGCATTGTGGTGTCATTAGAGCCATTAGCCACTACAATAATGTGATCGATTGGCAGTGTACTCAAATTCTGGAGTACAGTTGCAATACGACCTGCCTCATTTTTTGCTGGAACAACCACAGTAATCATGCTATCACCTCGAATGTTTTGAGCGCGATGAGGGTTGGTGATCTTTTGTGATCACAGGTTAGTATAGTATATTGAAGAACAGACTTTTTGTTACATTGAAATGGCGTTTGTAATTCTTTTACTTCTCCCAGTTTCCATGGTACGGCGTTGAATAAAGACACGCTGGTTATGTGGCAGTTCTTGAGTAAGCTACATAGTATGTAGTAAGTGAGAGAGGGGGGAGTGTTAAAATGCCTGATGTTGAAATTGGCAACTTGGTTATTCGTAAATCTCACGGCAAGGATATTGTATTTAAAGTAACACAGATATATCAAGATGATATAGGGCGACTACAGTGTGTGCTGAAAGGTATGTATTTGCGCTTGATGGCAGACGCACCAATGGATGATTTAGAGATAGTCGGTGTGGAAAAATTATGTAAAGAAATGGTCGATCTTGAGTTTGTGCATAATGACGGTCTGAGAAAAATTATGATGCGCCGAGATAAGGATAAGCTGAGAATGGATATGAGCCGATCTGATGCAACCAAGAAACTGGAATCTTATGATATACCTGGCAGAGTATTGCATCTTGATGGGGATGAAGAGTATCTGAGAATGTGTCTAAAAACATATCATCAACTCAACATTGAAGCTTTTGGCCGTTGTATTGATGAGTCTCAGCAAGCTCAGCAGGTTGTTGCTTTAATCGATCAATATCGCCCAGATATTCTAGTCTTAACGGGGCATGATGCGTTGCTCAGTGGTACAAAAAAAGATTTTAGAGATGTTAATAATTACCGGAACTCTAAATACTTTATCGAGGCAGTAAAACAAGCCAGGATCTATGAGCCATCCAAAGATGAATTAGTCATTTTTGCTGGGGCTTGCCAGTCTTGTTACGAGGCTATTTTAGCAGCGGGAGCTAATTTTGCCAGTGCCCCCTTGCGGGTATTTATTCATGCTTATGATCCAGTATTTATTGCCGAAAAAGTTGCTTTTACGCCGATCAATAGAACGCTAGATGTTAACGAAGCGATTACGGCAACAGTCACAGGTATTGAGGGCGTGGGGGGAATCGAGACGCGTGGTAAGTTTAGAATGGGTTTACCCAAAACGCCATATTAAGTAAAAGAGACGCAATGAAAACATTGTGTCTCTTTTACTTAATATGGCGAAAAAACACTCAACAGGAGTAGAACATTTGCGTATCCCCTTTGTACCCTTTGCGTCTTTGTGTTTGAAAATATCCCGCTTCTCTCTCTCACAATACATACGTTATGTAAACATTACCATGACATAAAAAACAGGAATTCCCTATATTATAGCGAATAAAGATAAAAGTAAGCAATAGATAGAAAAGTATTATGTAAAATAGAAAGGTGGTAAGGTTCTTGCGCAATAGTAAATGTTCCTGTATTGTCACATTAGGTTTTTTGACAGCCTCACTGATTACGACATCCTTTGGAGGAGCGTTTGCTACCGTTGCTTCAGCTGCTACACCTGAAGTCAGTATCCAGGAAGAAAAAAGTACAGATAATAATAAAAATTTGTTAATGGGCGCTGCTGCCGTTGGGCTAATTGCCTTGCTGTCCAGTCGTGGTGGCAGTACTAACGTGCCATCATCTAAGGTGGCTACAAATCCAGCATCAACTGCTAGTGCAACAACAGCTGAAAAAACAGCATTTGATCTTTTAAATGCGGACAGAGTAAAGAATGGCTTACAACCATTAAAACTTAATTCCCAGTTGACGGCCTTAGGGGGGGATTATGCACAGGATATGATTAATCGTAATTTTTTCGATCACAACAACCCTGAAGGACAGACACCTTTTGACAGAATGCAAAAGGCTGGCATCAACTATGTTACCGCTGGTGAAAATATAGCTATTAATACCAATGTTAATGCTGCTGAAGTCGCTTTTATGAATAGTCCTGGGCATAAGGCTAATATCCTTAATACTACTTATACAGAAGTAGGTGTTGGTGTCCGCTATGATGCTCAAGGTTCGGCCCATGTAGTACAAGAGTTTATTGGAAAATAGAATATAACTAAAAAATGAAAAAGTAGATGCTGGGGCTTAAGCCCCAGCATCTACTTTTTACTATATCAGAAATTGAAAGTTTTTTACTGCCATCGCGACGAGGTACGAGGAAGCAATCTCTCTACGTGTTAGAGATTGCTTCCTCATACCTCGAAATGACAATAAAAGGACGCCTCAACGTTTTTCTTATAAAAGAAAGAAACCCATACGCTAAAATGAAAAGATCAATTTGAATCCCGGAGGCAGATAGAACATAGAGAAAAAATTGTTATTATGAGCCCTCTGCGTACTCTGCGCCTCTGCGGTTCGTAATACTTATAGGTTCTCATACTATTTTTCTTTGCGACCTTTGTGTTTAACGTGGCTTTACTCTATACTTTCTGCAGTTAAAGGCTTATGGCAAGCTACCTCCAAATTATATTTGTTTTATGACACATAAAATTTACACCGCGCATATATATAAATAGAACATACAAAAAAGGGGGGGATATGTGTGGACGAAAAAGATATACGCCAGATGGTTTATCCGTGTCCAATGGGTGCTGAAACTGGACCACAAACTATTATTGTGCGTCAGGTAATTGCAGAACAGGAAGCACAACTCGTTTTAGATATTCATGTTGTGGTACCTGATCCAAAGCCAGCTATCGAGCAAATTGTTGATGTTTTTGTCAAAAAGCTTGAGATCAATTGTGTGGATGTTATTACTGATAAAATAATTGTACGCGGCGAGTTTGAAATTAAAGCCGTTTATGTAGCTTGTTTGCCTGATCAACCTGTGCATGCTGTTGAAATTAAACATTACCGTTGGACGAGAGATATTGTCATGCCTGGTGCACGTAGAGGAATGGATGGTGATTCCAGTGTAGTTGTGGAATTTGTAGACTATGATGTAGATGAATGTTCCCGTGCTTATAAGTACAAATATGAAGACATGACGGAAGACTGCGATGATGATGATGATGAAGATGATTGTGAAGAAGATGATCATGATGATCATGATCATGATGATTGCGATTGTGAAGAGGATCATAATTGTAATGGACCCAAGAAACATCACCACCACCACCATCACCACAATAAGTGCACCCGGGAATTTGATGTATCAATCGTACTTAAATTTATTGGCAAAGTAATGACCAATAGGGAAATACAAATTGGCGGTAATATGGGTGCGACAGGTATGATGCCTGGGATGCCTATGATGCCTGGAATGCCTGCTAAACCTAAAGGCTAAGCTCGCGCTGTGATATTTCAACTAAAAGGGGGGGAGTTTAATGAGCGATGATATAAGGCAATATAGTTCAAATAATTCAAATAATGATAATTTTTTTGAGGGCACAGGTATAATTGCAAATCCTGCAGAGCAGAATTGTGGATGTTTTCAACCTGGCCCAGAGAAAATACAAGTCGAGCAAGTTCTTGGTGCGGAAATGGCGCAAAAAGTTGTAGAATTTGACCTTATCGTACCTGACCCCAAGCCCGATATTGAACAAGTTATTGATGTGTATGTAAAGAATGTAGAAATAAATACCGTGGATGTGATCACGGATAAGGTTGTTATCCGTGGTGAGTTGGAAGTTAAGGTCATGTATGTAGCTGATTTGCCGAACCAGCCAGTTCACGCATATGAGAGAAAACATGTGCGTTTTACACGTGATATCGTCATTGCTGGTGCACTAAGGGGTATGGATGCTGAAGCTGATATTAGTATTGAGTATGTAAACTATGATTTTCATAGACACCATGATCGACGCAAAGTGCATATTACGATTGTCGTAAAATGCTGGGCACGCGTAATGACAACAACGGAAATGGATGTGTTTGCTTTAGGACCAGTGACTGATCTAGGGCCAGCAGAAAACTATAACACAACCGCAGGAAGTGTTTATTCAAGTGGTGAACTAGGTATTGACACGACGAATTCTTCTGCGTCCCAGACAGGTGGTGGCGAAGGAGAAATACAGGGGTTTGGTGAGAACAATGCCTTCATAAACGGTCAGAATATGATGTCAGAAATAGGCCCAGGAAATATGTCAGTGGCAGGGCCGGGAATTGCTCCTACTGCAGGGACTTCCATGGGTGTGAGTGGCAAAGGGACCATTACTGGTAGTGGAGTCAATGTTCGCACAGGGCCAGGCACTAATTTCCCTATCGTCAGTAAGATCGATAAAGGTGCCACTGTAACGATTAAAGAACAAGCTTTCGGTTGGTATAATATAGTTTTTGGTGAAGGGAACGTAGGTTGGGTTGCCAGTTGGTTGATTGATACCGGCACTGGTGTCATACCAGAAAAACCTAAAGGGTAATGATATTAAAAAAATACCGCACAGTTGCTTATTTTCAAGCAGTTTGTGCGGTATTGTTTTTAATCTATTTTAAGGATTGGTGCATATACTGAAGCGTGCTGCAGCTGTCAGAAAGAAGTCCAGCTGTGACAACGAGGTGATAAGAGGTGAAGAAAAATGCTAACTGCCCTGGAATATCTAGGTTCAGTGGGGATTGGAGTGACATCACCACAGATGTTTCGCGCAGATGATGATAAGGTATATGTTGTTAAACTGCAGAACAACTGCATGGGTACTAAAGTTCTCGTCAATGAGTATGTAGCATGGTGGTTTGGTGTACATATGGGCTTGTGCTTTCCACCGGGGGATTTTATTATAATTGATGAAAAGGTATTGAAAAAAAAAGGAAGGCTAAAAGCAGCAGGGGTGAGTTGTGGACCTCATTTCGCCAGTCAATATATTTATAATAATCGTTATATAGACAGACAGGATCTTAAGAATGCAGTTAATAGTCGAGCAATGGCAGGTGTAATGCTGTTTGACCATATGTTTCATAATGTGGATCGTACGAAAAATCGTAAAAATATTTTAGTCTGCCGAGGCGATTCGACAGATGTACTCTATGCTATCGATAACTCACATTTATTTATACGAGGACGGTGGAATATCCAAGCCCTTGAAAAATTAGCGGTTCAGATTCGTGTTAATCGATTACGGGCCTATGGGTGGTTACTGAAACATTTTCTGGCACCCAACGACTTTGCCACCTATGCTGAGAAGGTAAGGAATATTAGCCAGGGCGAGTTAACTCAGCTTGTGGAAAATATACCCCAGCAGTGGCTTCCCAAAGAAGAGGAACGAAGAGCACTGCTGGAATATATGATTACGCGATGTAATATGATAAATGAAATTGTTAGCACTTTGTGTCAATCAATTCCGGATATACACAGGAGTACCTACTTTTACCAAGGCAAATAATTCTTCAACATTGCTATTGTGCATGCGGATGCAACCATGTGAGACCATGCTGCCAATGAGCCAGGGTTGATTCGTCCCATGAATGCCATAAGAATCCAAGTTGAGACCAAGCCAACGAGTGCCCAGCATACCACCGGGATTCATGTGCTTGAGGGTAATGGCATAATCCCCAAGGGGGGTGGGTGTGACTGATTTACCAATTCCTACGGGATATTGATGCACTGGATCATTGCCGTTAAATAATGTCAGTTGACGAGCCGATTCAGTAATGAGAATATTAGCCCGAGGCAATGTAAAATCAGCTCGCTTTGCGGGGGGGGCTAGTATGATTTGTCGGGTAGTGGCCTGGTGCAGTCGGCAGTACGTAACCCCGTCGACCATGCCCGTTGCCGGTAAATTTTGTTCTTCTTGGAATATGGTTACAGCCTGGCATGTGGTAGCGTCATATGTATTATTAATGGGCCCATGGTATAGATTGCGCTGGGTGAGCAGTTGTTGTATTTCTCCTGCAAGGGGACTGGACTGATCTTCCTGCAAAAATATATCGGCTAGTGAGTGGGGAAAATAAAGTGTGCGAAGATTCATAAAAATGACCTCCTTAAAAAAATCCTCAGTTATTGTATGTACGGTCGGTTTTATTTGTGCCAAGGGTATAAAAATAATCAATTGATAATAATATAAGAAGATAATCAAATATCTGTAAAGGAGAGTGAATTAGAATTGGTGAGTGATTCACAACCTCAGTAACGACAACGGAGATGGAAGATTTCAAACAGTCTCCATAAAAGCGTATAAAATATTTCTAGCAAATGCAGGCAAACACCACTATAATATCGAATATAGTAACATAAATGTTTTATGGGGGGAATTTGCCATATGGAAGATAGAAAAGTTGGAGATAAAAAGGCAGAACAAGAATTACAGTTGGTGACTTTTAAATTAGCAAATGAGGAATATGGGCTTCCTATTACTAAAGTACGGGAGATTAATCGTCTCGTGGAAGTTACCAAACTGCCACAGACGCCATCTTTTATGGAAGGGATCATTAATCTTCGGGGACGGATTATTCCTGTAATTGATTTAAGAAAAAGATTTGAAATGCCAATTGCTGCTCATACTGATGATACTCGGATCATTATTGTGGAGATTAGTAAACAAATAGTGGGCGTGATTGTTGATGCCGTTACAGAGGTAGTCAGATTAAAGACATCGAGCATCGAGCCGACACCTGCTACTATTAATGTAGATTCTCAATACATTGAGGGCGTGGGTAAGATTGATGACAGACTGATTATTCTTTTAGATATTGATAGAGTCCTAACCAATCAGGAAGAGCTTGCAGTAAAGAAAATAAGCGGTTAAATGATGAATTTGACATTACGAGCCAATGCTAAGATTAATTTGACACTTGATGTTTTATACAAAAGAACAGACGGATATCATCAAGTAGAAATGATTATGCAGGCCATCGAACTTGCTGATATCTTGAGGTTAGAGGAAAAGAGCAGTGGTGATATTAGCATAACATCTAACGTGGTGCATTTGCCTTGCGACCACAGAAATTTGGCCTATCAAGCAGCAATGCTGATCAAAGACACTTGCCAAGTGAAAAAGGGTATCCATATTTTTATCGAAAAGAACATTCCCATGTCGGCAGGTTTAGCTGGCGGTAGTACCGATGCTGCTGGNGTACTNTTGGGGCTTAACCGCTTATGGGAATTAGGTTTATCCTTTGAACAATTACAGACTTTGGGGGCGACATTAGGCTCGGATGTACCTTTTTGCTTGCGGGGCGGTACTGCGCTGGCGACAGGACGGGGTGAAATCCTTGAGCCATTGCCCTCTTTACCTCCTTGCTATGTGGTACTTGCTAAACCACGTATTGGTGTTTCCACCGCCTGGGTGTACGGGCGGTATCGCGATAATGGCTTACTCAATCATCCTGATACCCCAGGGGTAAAGTTAGCTCTGGAGCACAGTGACCTACCCGGAGTGGTGAGTCGTCTGAGTAATCTTCTAGAAAGTGTTACAGTGCCTGAATATCCACAGATTAAGAAGTTGAAAGAGCGTATGATTGAATATGGCGCCATGGCTAGTCTAATGTCAGGCAGTGGTCCTACTGTTTTTGCCTTGGTTTTAGATAAAGGCACGGCGGAATATATTGCTGATAGACTCCGTAGCCAAGGTGATGCTGAAATTATTGTAACAAAAACAGTATTAGAAAATGAGGGATAATATGGGACAACGATTGTTGCCAATAAAACTTGATAGTTATCAACCCTTACGAGAAGTTGTGTGTGAGACGTTGCGTAACGCTATTATTGAAGGAATATTAAAACCCGGTGAACGTTTGATGGAGATTCAAGTCTCGGAGGAACTGGGGGTAAGTCGCACTCCAGTGCGAGAAGCCATTCGTAAACTTGAACTAGAAGGCTTTGTTGTCATGATACCACGCCGTGGTACCTATGTATCTGATCTTTCGATTAAAGATATTAATGAAGTCTACGAAGTACGTACCGCTCTTGATGTTTTAGCCGCAGGACTGGCTGCTGAGCGTATTACTGATGGAGAATTGGAACAGATGGAACGTTTGCTCGTCGAACTTGGTGAGTATATTGAACAAAATGATATGCAAAAAATTGTGGAAGCTGATAGTAAGTTTCATGATTTGTTATATAGCGCCAGTCGGAATATGCGCCTTGTAGTCATTATAAATAATTTACGGGAACAATTGACTCGCTTTCGATCTCAATCCATGTCATATCCGGGACGCCTAAAGCAAACCCTTGGGGAGCATACTCGTTTGGTTGAATCCATAGGACGGCGTAATGTGACCTTGGCTAAAAGGCTAGCTAGTGAGCATATGGCCAATGCTGAGCAAGCGTTATTAAAAAATATGCTGGAACAAAGCCGCGTTTCCAATGAAGAATAACATTGAGATTTTGTGGAATACTATAAAGAAAAGACTTGATTTGCCCAAGTTATCAAACAGAGGGAAAAGGCTTAGCCGCTCTTACTTGAAATGAGCAGGAGTAAGACTTTCTCACTGGGTAAAAGAGATTTACATGATATGGGGGGGAAGGGTTATATGTATGATGCCATTGTACTGGCTGGCGGTGAAAATAATGAGAATTTAAGTGAGTTTTCATCACGGTCGTATGAGGCCATGATTGAAATAGCCGGTAAGCCCATGGTCACCTTTGTAGTAGATGCACTGGCTGCTGCTCCCCAGGTGGATAGAATTTTTATAATGGGTCCGGTTAAACAATTAGCCNATTGCGTTTTCCCTGACAATGTGATCCTTGTTGAGGGNGGGCGTACGATTGTTGAAACAATTCGACTTGGTATGGAAGCTCTTGGCCATAAACGTAAGGTTTTGGTAGTAACGGGAGATATACCACTTTTAACACCTGCAGCCATTGATCATTTTTTGAGCCAATGCGCCGAAGTTGAGGTTGATTTATATTATCCGATTGTTAGCAAGGAGACGAGTGATCAACAATATCCAGGGAATAAACGTACTTATGTACGATTTACAGACGGAACGTATACTGGTGGAAACGTTTTTTTGGTAAACCCTGCCATTGTACCTCAATGTCTGGCTGTCGCTGGTAAACTCATTGACAATCGTAAAAACCCCTTTAAATTATGCTGCTTACTCGGCTGGGGTTTTGTATTGAGTTTCCTAATTGGCAGATTAAGCTTGATTAAGGTTCAAGAACGCGTAGCTACGCTTTTGGGTATTACGGGCACTGTGATTCAATCGCCCTATCCAGAACTGGGCATTGATGTTGATAAACCCAGTGATCTAGAATTAGTACGCACTACTTTTTCGATTCGTATATAANGATACATAACAAGCGCGATAATAGNTATCGCGCTTTTTGTTATCGATTTAAATAATAAGTATGAAAAAGGGAGAACCCCTATTTTCGGCACAAAGATACAAAGCCGCTACGCGGACACAAAGATCACAAAGAAGATATTTTAATAAAAGTTCTTTGTGTCCTTTGAACTTCTTTGTGATCTTTGCGTTTAACGTGGGTTTCATTGAATTTTGAAAGAATGCATCGAGTCTTATATGGGAATCATAAAATTGTAAGAAATAATAAACATTTACCTATCTTTGCAGGAATTTTGCAATTTNATAGGGAACCTGAATAATAACATAAAANAATGTAAAAATATTCGGCATTTTTGGGATGGGAGATAATGCTTAATGATTAAACTACGTAGAGTNGAAAGAGTAATAGCTCTTAGCAAAATGATGATCGATATGCCAGGGANCTTATTTTCCCTAGGGNATTTTAGCAATATTTTTGACACGGCGAAATCAACACTAAGTGAGGATATGGTTACTATAAAGTCCGCCTTTGAACAGTTTGGTCTCGGGACAGTTGAGACTGTGTCAGGTGCTGCTGGCGGGCTCCGTTATGTGCCATGTTATCCAGCAGAACGTATAAATTCAGTGCTGACGACCCTTGCCACGCGTTTGTCGGAGCCAGAGCGAATTATTCCTGGTGGATTTTTATATATGTCTGATATTTTATTTACACCTGATTTGATGATGGAAGTAGGCGAAATTTTTCGTACAAGATTTGCTCATCTAACTCCGGACTATATTATGACAGTGGAAACCAAGGGGATTCCTCTCGCTTTTACGACTGCCAGGGCTTTTGGTCTACCCTTGGTTATTGTACGGCAAGGTAGTAAGGTAACGGAAGGACCATCAGTAAGCATCAATTATGTGACGGGTGCGCAACGTATCCACACCATGTCCCTCCCCCGTCGAGCTCTAGTAGCTGGCTCCAAGGTATTGGTGATTGATGATTTCATGAAGGCTGGGGGGACGGCACGAGGTATGATTGATCTGGCTAATGAAGTGGGGGCCACAGTGGTTGGAACGGGTGTTCTCATCGCCACGAATGAACCGGAAGAAAAATTAGTAGAAAATTACTTAGCGCTACTCATGTTACATGATGTAGATCAGCATACTAAGACAATCGATATTAGGCCAGTATTTTGACAACGGGAGGGACAATGTAATGTAAGGGTTAATGTTAGTAGATATTCGGCAGGCTCAGGGCGCAATGGTTGATGTGGTTCTTCATACATCTCTTGATAAAAGTACCACATTTAGCAGTATGGCTGGATATGATGTATATTTGAAGCTGGAGAATTTGCAAAAAAACGGATATTTAAAATTGTTTTGCAACAATTGTTAACTGCCATTGCCCAGGCTCTCGTGGAAATCAGTCTAGAAACTCGTGATATCTTGCATACTGAGCAAATTTTGACAAACCTAAGGCAACATGGTTATAATGCACAAAAGATGTAAAAAACCTAAGCCTCTTAATGATAAATAAAAACCATTACTGGTAATATTTATTTATTGCAGGAATGTTTAGGATACGTGTCGAAAAAAGTAAATGTCTGTTGTTTTAAATAAACAGAATTATTTGCGAGAAAATATGGGCTTTATTGAATGGGGGAAGGGCAATGTCAGATCTACTGGCGATAATTTTGGCGGCGGGTAAAGGCACNCGCATGAAGTCAGCATTACCCAAAGTATTACACTCCATAGGCGGTAAAACAATGGTGGAGCATGTGCTCACCGCTGCGCATATGGCTGGTGCTAAACGCAAAGTTGTAGTCGTTGGTTTTGGGGCGGAAAGTGTCGAATCTACCTTAGGAACTCAGGCAGAATATGTTGTTCAGGCCCAGCAATTGGGTACTGGACATGCTGTTATGCAGGCTAGTTCATGTTTACAGGACTTTGATGGCACTGTAATGGTGTTGTGTGGCGATACACCCCTCTTAAGAGGGCAAACCCTAGCTAAGCTATTTGCTGAGCATCAAGCCACGCAAGGAAGCGCTACAGTGCTGACCGCCTATATGACGGATCCTACCGGTTATGGTCGAGTCATTCGAGATGATAAAGGACAAGTATTAAAGATTGTCGAACAGAAGGATGCCACGAGCAGTGAACTTGCTGTTCATGAAGTCAATACAGGGATCTATTGTTTTGATCGGGTAGCCTTGTTTGACGCACTCCATAGCATAACGTGTGATAATATGCAGGGTGAGTATTATTTGACAGATGTCATTGGTATTTTGGTAAAAGCTCAGGTGAAAGCTAAAGTATATGCAGTACAGGTTGATGATGCAGAGGAAACTCTTGGTATTAATTCCCGTATGCAACTGGCTCAAGCTGAGAAAATACTAAGGCGACGTAAATTAGTCAGTTTGATGGATAACGGCGTTACGATCATGGATGTTGATAGCACGTTTATTGATGATCAGGTTAACATTGAGGCGGATACAGTGATTTATCCTTTTACTTGGATTGAAGGTGACACGACCATTGGCAGAGGATCAAAAATCGGACCTAATAGTCGCATTCAAAATTCTGCCATTGGTGAAAATGCTACATTGCATTTCACATATGCCCATGATTGTCAGATCGGTAATGATGTGATAGTGGGGCCTTATGTTCATTTACGTCCCAATACTGTGTTGGCAGATGGAGTTAAAATTGGTAACTTCGTAGAAGTGAAAAATTCCCAAGTCGGAGAACGTAGTAAAATTCCTCATTTAAGTTATATTGGCGATACTGATATGGGCGCGGGGATTAATATTGGCTGCGGTACCATAACGGTGAATTACGATGGCAAGAAAAAGCATCGTACTATTATTGAAGATGGAGCCTTTATCGGCTGTAATAGCAATTTGGTAGCACCTGTAACCGTTGGTCAAAATGCTTTTGTGGGCGCTGGATCAACAATTACTAAAAATGTGCCAGCTCAGGCCCTGGCTGTGGCAAGAGCCCGTCAGAGTATTATTGATGGTTGGGTTACGAAGAAATAAACATAAGATTTTGCTAGTCATGTAGTAGCAAGCATACTGAGGAGGTATTTTATATTGGCTGAAGATATTAAAAGACTACGAATTTTTTCCGGTAATGCGAATCCGGCATTGGCTAAGGAAATTGCGAATCATTTGGGTCTTACAATGGGCAATGC
>JGI24143J45723_1000917_pt1 | contig 14743 bp, 16 predicted proteins | sample BarGraIncu00432A_FD_45723 | JGI IMG/M metagenome (IMG submission 45723)
ACCACCGACTTCAACATACTTCATGAACCGCCGTGTACGGAACCGTACGCACGGTGGTGTGGGAGGACGGCGAGGGTGACCTCGCCTCCTACCCGATTTTAGCATGGTGGGCGATGTAGGGTTCGAACCTACGACCCCTGCCGTGTGAAGGCAGTGCTCTCCCGCTGAGCTAATCGCCCATGCCCTGTGTAAATATCAGATGGGTTACTCGATGTCAAGGATTGTTTAATTGTCATGAGACTGCTACGGCCTCCAGGTTTGTCATAAACATTGTTTTAATAAGATCTGATTCGCCTTGACACCTTACGTTAGCAGTTGCTATATTGCGGCAGTTATGGGGGGAATCGATGTTTAAGAAAAGCGACTTGCTGGATATCTCTAATGACGCCGGGATCGTAACGCTTTCCCTGCAGGGAAACTGTTTCTGCGTTGGCCTGCTGAAACTTTTGCTGACCGCCTTTTCGGCTCTCAAGGCGGATTCTGAGGTGAATGGCCTGCTCCTGACCGGGTTCTCCGGCGCTTCACAGGGAAGCGGCTCAACTCCTATGGAGGCTGCCGCATTTTCCGCACTGGGCCAAAAGGTCATGTTCGCTCTCGACGGCCTCGGTAAACCGGTGATCGCCGCCGCTTCGGGCGCTTCAATCGGCGCAGGGGTGGAGTTGGCGCTTGCCTGCGACTTCATCGTTGCTGGGCGCTCGGCCAGTTTCGCTTTTCCCGGGATATACTCAGGCGAAATCCCCTGTTTCGGCGGCACCCAGCGCCTGACCAGGGCGATCGGCAAGGCCCGGGCCAAGGAGATGATCTTCACCGGTGCCGCGGTCGAAGCCGGGAAGGCCCTGGAAATTGGACTGGTGAACCGGCTCTATGATGACGCCGAACTCCTCGGCTCTGCCAGGGAGCTTTTGATGGGTATTTGCCGACAGGGGACGCTTGCCCTGCGCATGGCGAAGGAGATCGTCGACGCCGGCCAGGGACTTGATCTAAAGACTGCCTGCCTCATGGAGCGCGACGCCTTCGCTCTTTGTTTTGCCACTCTCGATCAAAGGGAAGGGATGGGGTCGTTCCTGGAGCGCCGCCCTGCCAACTTCAAGGGAAAATAAAACTGAACGGAGTGCTGATATGAAGCTGGAACAGGGTCTCATTCAGGTGTATACCGGTAACGGCAAGGGAAAAACTACTGCATCGCTCGGGCTCGCTCTCAGGGGCGTCGGTCGTGAGCTTAAGATTTGTATGATCCAGTTCATGAAGGGTGGCGGTCCCTACGGTGAGCAGCTCGCCGCGGAACGCTTGGCGCCTTACCTTACCATCATCCAGACGGGCCGGGCAGGGTGGGTGAACAAGGACAACCCGCACCAGACCGACAAGGACCTTGCCGCCGATGCGCTGCAACTGTCGCGCGCGACGGTAACCGGCGGCGAGTACGACATGGTTATCCTGGACGAGATAAACGGCGCGGTCTCCATGGGACTGGTCCCGGTTGAGGATCTGCTGGAAATCATGAGCTCGAAACCTCCCCACGTCGAGCTGGTACTTACCGGGCGTAACGCCGACGAGAGGGTCATCGAGGCGGCCGACCTGGTGACTGAGATGCGCGAGATCAAGCATTATTACAAGGCCGGCGTGCAGTCGCGCATTGGCATTGAGAAATAATAGGCGTTGAGTAGGTGAAGCGTTGAGTTGTTAAGTGGTCATGTCAGCCACCTTGCAGCAACTCAACGACTTGGCAACTTAACGACTCAACTGACTTACCTGACACAACATATATTTGCTATTCATACACAGGAGGTGTGCCGTGGCTGAGAGAAAACTGCGTATACTTGTAGGGAAACCAGGACTAGACGGCCATGACAGGGGAGCCAAGATCATCGCGCGCGCTTTTCGTGACGCCGGCTTCGAAGTAATCTACACCGGGCTGCACCAGACCCCGGAGCAGATCGTTTCCGCCTCCATCCAGGAGGACGTCGACTGCATCGCGCTTTCCATCCTCTCTGGAGCTCACAACACGCTGCTTCCGGCGGTTTACCAACTGCTGAAAGAAAAGGGTGCCGACGACATCGTCCTTATGGCCGGCGGCGTCATTCCGGAGGACGATATCCCCGGTCTGAAAGAGGCGGGTATCCGCGAGATTTTCACCCCGGGCACCTCGACTGAGACTATCGTCGGTTGGGTACGGGACAACGTCACCCCGCACGCTTAAACCGCGGCGAGGTTTTGCTCCGAGCCACGGAGCGCACTGAGAAAGTTAAAAACGGAGAAAGACGAAACGTGAAACAAAGGCTTGTTAGCCACGGAGACACGGAGGACGCGGAGAAAATCAAAGACGAGGACGGGGGAAAATCTAATCCAAACCAAGCAACTTCGGCTTTTGACTTTCCCCGGTATCTAGTTTTAAAGGTTTTCTCCGTGCGCTCCGTGTCTCCGTGGCAATTCTTGGTTTTGTTTTTCGTTTTTGTTCTTCTCCGTGGCAATCCCCTTTCAGATTAAGGATCCTATCTCGAATGGTTTACTCCAAGCTCAAAACGAAGATCGAAAACGGGGTCGGCTACCTGCTGCTCAGCTCGGACGCCCGCCTGAACACCCTCTCCCTTACTACGCTCGGCGAGCTGAGTCACAGCTTTTCGGCACTGGAGGCGGACCCGGCGGTCGCGGTGATCGTCATCTCGGGCTACCCGGGAGATTCCTTCGCGGTAGGAGCCGATATCGCCCAGATGCTGGAATTTTCTCCGGACGACGCCCTCAGCTTCGGGGAGGCGGGCCAGGCGCTCTTCGAGATGATGGAGGACGCCGAAAAACCGGTGATCGCTGCGCTGAACGGCATAACCATGGGGGGAGGCTGCGACCTTTCCCTCGCCTGCGATCTGAGGCTGGCCAGCGACGCGCTGCGCTTCGCCCATCCGGGCGCGCGCCTCGGGATTCTAACCGGCTTTTGCGGCACCCAGAAGCTCCCGCGCCTGATCGGCAGGAACAAGGCGCTGGAGATTTTCATGACCGCCCAGACCTACAACGCGGCTGACGCCCTGCGCATGGGATATGCGAACCGGGTCTATCCGGCGGCGACTTTCTGGGATGAGGTGCGCTCCTTCGCCGAGGGGATCGCGTCCCACTCCGGTGCTTCCCTTGCCGCCGCCAAGCGGTTGATCAACAGCGCCGAGGAACTGGATCTTAAAAATGGCTGCGCCCTGGAGCGTGGCTTTCACGGGGCACTTTGGCACACCAATGCTGCCGATACGGGGAGTTGTGCATGACACTTGCTGAACGTGTACTCGATGGCGACATCCGCGCCGCCGCGCGCCTGATGCGGGATATCGATGATCGCTTCAAAAGCGCGGTGGAGGAGCTGAAGGCGCTCTATCCGCGTACGGGCAACGCTTATATCCTCGGTCTCACTGGCCCCCCCGGCGCCGGCAAGTCAACCCTGGTGGACCAGATCATCGCGGCCTACCGCAAGAAGGATCTCCTGGTCGGAGTGGTCGCCATCGACCCGACCAGCCCCTTTACCGGCGGCGCGATCCTCGGTGACCGGATCCGGATGAATCGGCACGCGGAGGACCCGGGTGTTTTCATCAGGAGCCTTGCCACTCGCGGCTGCCTGGGCGGCATGTCGCGCTCCACCATGGACGTGGTGAACGTAATGGACGCCATGGGGATGGACGTCGTCATCGTGGAGACCGTCGGCGTCGGTCAGGACGAGGTGGACATCGTCAGCACCGCCCACACGACGGCCGTCGTCATGGTGCCGGGGATGGGCGATGACATCCAGGCCATCAAGGCGGGAATCCTCGAGATCGGCGACGTGTTCGTAGTGAACAAGGCCGACCGCGAAGGTGCCGACCGGACCGCCCGGGAACTCTCTGCCATGCTGGAGATGAAACACCCGGAGCCCGGCGCCTGGCTGCCGCACGTCCTCAAGACTGAGGGGAGCCGCGGAGTCGGCATAGAGGAACTGATAGAGGAGTTCGAGGCACACCGGACCTACCTCAAAAGCTCCGGCCACCTGCAGCGCCTGACCCAGGAGCGCAACGCCAAACTCTTCGCCGACACGCTGAGGGAGGAGCTTTTCGACACCGTTTTCGGCGCCATCAAGCAAAACGGCCGCTATCAGGAGATCCTTGACGGTCTGCGCGACCGGAGCACCGACCCCTACACGGCAGTCGAGGAGGTCATGGCGGCGCGCGCTTTTCCTTGACCGGTGGTCTTAATGATGTTAATTAAGAGGGCTGACGGGGCAGAGGCCCCTTCAGCCGTTATTGGCTAGGGAGTGCCGCAACATGCTACGTAAGTTACTGTTTTTTACCGTTCTTGCCATCTTTGGCGCCATCGTCGTCTACAACCCCCTTTCTACCTCCGTCGCTGGTCCCAATCCTCAGGACCCGGCTCACGAAGACCTCACCCGTGTTGATTATCCCAGCCTTTCCAAGATTCCCTGGCGCCCCCGTTTCATCAGGCCCGAGGACAGCCTCGAGTCGCTCTTTGGCAAGGACTGGCCGATCGTCGCCCGCTTCAACAGGATCGACCGGCGCCATGTTTATCCCGGGATGACCATAAAGGTCCCGGTGGATCTGGCGGCAGCCAGGAACTACACCCCGCTGCCGACTGAGTACGCCCCGGCCGAGCACCACGAGAAGTATCTGCTCATCGATCTCACCGAGCAGTGGATCGGCGCCTACGAAAACGGCCAGCTGGTGTTTTCCATGCCGGCGGCGACCGGCGCCCTGGGCCACGAGACTCCGGTCGGGGTGTTCCAGATAGACGCCCGGGACCAGAACCATTTCTCATCGCTCTACAAGACCGAAGACCAGACCGACCAGTACCCGATGGACAACGCCATGCGCTTTCATGTGGGAGAGGATAATGTCTCCTATTGGATCCATGCCCGGGACCTTCCCGGCAAGCCCGCTTCCCACGGCTGCGTCGGCCTTTACGATGAAGCGATGCAAAACCGGGTCTACGGATCCCCGGAGCGGCCGGTGCTGGTCGATTCGGAAAGGCTCTACGCCTGGGCGGTAGGGGACGAGGACTACGACGACGACTCGGGGAATCTGGAACTTCTGGAGGACGCCCCGACAGTCGAGGTCAGAGGGGAAATCCCGCACTACCGGAAGTAAAGGCTAGGTTTAGGTTTAGGTTTAGGTGCATGATGTTTGCTTGCCTGCGGTCCGGGCCATAAGAGTTGGGCTTCTTGCCTAAAGGTTCTGGTATACTCTCAACCTCGACCTGCGAGCGTAGCGAGCGATAACCTTGACCTGTTCTAAAGGGAGGCGCAGTGCAGCAGCTTCTCAGGGATTACCTGCAGGTTCACGGCTATTGGGTCCTCTTCATCGGGACCTTTCTGGAAGGGGAGACGATACTGATATTCGCCGGCTTCCTCGCCTGCCAGGGATATCTCAGCATCTACGGCGTCATCCTTTCGGCCTGCGCCGGTTCCTTCCTCGGAGACCAGTTCTACTTCCACCTGGGACGCATCAAGGGTCCGGCCCTGTTGAGGATCTTTACCTCGATAGCCCGTAAATTCCGCAAGGCGTTACGCCTCATCGAGCGCTACGGTTCCTTCGTAGCCTTCATATCGCGTTATACCTACGGGTTCAGGATACTGCTTCCGATCATCCTCGGCATGACGAATCTATCCTCGCGTCGCTTCCTGATTCTGAACCTTGCCAGTGCCTTTTCCTGGGCCATTCTCTTTGCGGTGGGAGGCTTTCTCTTTGGGAAGGGGGCGTCGCTCTTTGTGGACGACTTGGAGCGTTACGAACCGTACCTGCTGCTGATCCTTGCGGTTTTGACTGGATGCATGTGGCTCAGCCACTTTGCCGCGCATCGTTGGCGCCGCAGACTTGCCCGAAAACGGCTGAAAAGGATGAAGCTGCGCAGGGTTTCAGGGTGAGAGCGCCAGGCGACGGCGGTTCGATTAAACCGGAAAAAATCAAAAACAGTAGCACGCGGATGACGCGGATTGAACGGATGGAACGCGGATAGCATCAAAACCGGACAAACTTTGGGAAATCCAAAACAGGATTCCTCGATTGCGCATGAAAAGGTTTGTCCCTATTAGCTTTAAGCCTGATCAGCAAAAATCCGCACAATCCGCGTCATCCGCGTTCAAAGGTTGAGACTTTACCATCCGCTTTTATCTTAATGCAGATCCAGTAAACATATAAAAGGAAGGGTCGTTTCATGGATATCAAGGAAAGAATCAGCGTCGTCCTGGTAGGTACCCAGAGCCCGGGCAACATCGGCATGGTCTGCAGGGCCATGAAGAACATGGGGCTTGCCGACCTGCGCCTGGTGAATCCGTGCCGCGTCGATCATCCCGATGCCTCGATGTTCGCCGTCTCCGCCAAGGACCTGCTGGAATCGGCTAAAATTTTCAGCTCCCTTGAGGATGCCATCTCCGACTGCGAGTTCTCCGTCGCCACCACCAGGCGGCACGGCAAGTATCGAAACGAGATCTGCTCCCCGGAAGAGATCGTTCAGAAGTTCTCCGGCTGCGCGCCCCAGAGCAGGCTGGCACTCGTCTTTGGCAGGGAGGACAGCGGCCTCACCACCGATGAGGTGGCGCACTGCCGCTGGCAGGCAACCATCCAGACCGCAGACGAGTACGGCTCGCTGAACCTTTCCCAGGCCGTGCTGATCTTTTGCTACGAGTTTCTCAAGGGAACCGCACCGGCTCCCGCCGACGGCAAAGCCGCCCGGGAATTGGCCGGGTCCGCCTCCCTGGAGCCGCTCTACGTGCAGATGGAGCACACGTTCCTGAGAATAGGGTACCTCAACCCGCAAAATCCCGACCACATGATGCGTTCCATGCGCCGGATCTTTTCCCGGGCCGAACTCGACGAGCGTGAAGTCTCCGCGCTGCGCGGCCTGCTTTCCCAGATCGACTGGGCCGCCGCCGAGTTCAAGGGGAAAAAGGGCGCATGAACCCGACCCCGTACGTAGGGTTACTCGCCGGCCTCCTCACCAGCGGCGCCGCCATCCCCCAGGTCATCCAGACCTACCGGACCAAGCACGCCCGCGACCTATCCATGTGGCAGCTGATCCTGCTGAACCTCGGCATGCTGCTTTGGCTCATCTACGGGATCTCCCTGGGTGATCTCCCCCTGATCCTCGCCAATATCTTTTCCATCGTATGCTATACGGGCCTCATCGCAATGAAGCTTCGTTATGCCAGCAAGGAAAGGACGGCCTGCGCCAAGGCCGATTGATTCGGGTGGTAGTGTTCACTCTGAACCGTTCAACAGTTTAACTGTGCAACGGTCCGACAATTCTCCACTCTGCCAACATTCCCTCTCCCGGAGGGGGAGGGTTAGGGAGGGGGGCCTTTCCTGTCTTTTCGCCACGACAGATCGCTCCCCAATCTGCCTGCTCCTTTTTAATCTGCTAAAAAACAGCCTCTTACCGCAATGAGCACCCTCCGCCCTCTCTCCCTTATCGCCCTTCGCACAGCGGGATTTCCTGCAGCATTAATGTTAAAAAATGTCTGATAAGATTTAAATGTGTTAAAGTAATCCGCACCCAAACCGAAAGATAGCTTGAAAGGTGAAGCAGGTCGGCGCCAGATGCGCATCTACGGACAAATCTCAGCCGCGCGTCGCGGCCGGGAGCATGCAGTCGGATGCAGATATCATGAAAAACATTAACGAGGAATATCTATTGAAGGTGCTTATTACCAACGACGACGGTGTGCATGCTCCAGGGCTGATAGCTCTAATGCAACGAGTCGCCGAGCTGGCCGAAGTCGTCGTGGTTGCGCCGGACCGAGAGCGCAGCGCGGTAGGACACGCACTCACCCTGCACCATCCCCTGCGGGCGGCGCGCCTGAGCGAAAATATTTACTCCGTTGACGGCACACCGACCGACTGCGTCAACCTGGGGATTCACAGCCTGCTTTCTTTTCGCCCCGACCTGGTCATCTCCGGTATCAACCGGGGGGGAAACGTATGCGATGACGTCACCTACTCAGGCACCGTCGCTGCAGCCCTGGAAGCTACCCTGATGGGGATCCCGGCCATCGCTGTGTCTCTGGTCACCCGCGGGGATGGGGATCATTACGACGTAGCCGCCGGGGTTGCCGCGAGGCTGGCCCAGATCGTCATCGATAAAGGGCTCCCCGCAGATACCTTTCTCAACGTGAACGTTCCCGATCTTCCGGCCGAACTCCTCAAGGTGCCGCTCATCACCAGCCAGGGAAAGCGGAGCTACGAGGGGACCATCGTGGACAAGGTCGATCCCAGGGGAAAAAACTATTACTGGATCGGGACCGCGGACCTCAGTTTCCAGGACATTCCCGGCTCCGACTATTATGCCGTCTCCCGCGGGCACGTCTCCATCACCCCCATGCATATCGATCTGACCAACTACGCTTCCATCGAGACCCTCAAGGGGTGGGAAGTGCGGTGAAGCTGGACATCTAGCCGCGTATTTGCTATATTTCCCCGCTGCCAACAGAACGGGGGAAGAATTGAATTTCGGGGTTGCACGTAAGAGAATGGTCGCCGAGTTAGTAAAGCGCGGTATCAAGGACCAGCGGGTCATCGGAGCCATGCTCGATATACCGCGCCACATTTTTGTCGAGGAGGCGATGTCCGCCCAGGCCTACAGCGACAGCTCACTCCCCATCGGTGAAAAGCAGACCATCTCGCAGCCCTACATCGTGGCGAAGATGACGCAGATGCTGGAACTTACCGGGCGCGAGAAGGTGCTGGAACTCGGTACCGGCTCAGGTTACCAGGCGGCCGTGCTGGCGACCCTGGCGGACCGGGTCTACACCGTGGAGCGCATTCGTCCGCTGGCACTGAAGGCGCGCAAGGCGCTCGACAGTCTCGGTCTTTTGAATGTGAACCTGCGCATCGGCGACGGCACCGACGGTTGGGAAGAGGAAGCTCCTTTCGACGCGATCCTGGTGACCGCGGGTGCACCCCAGGTTCCGGAGTGTCTCATCAGCCAACTCGCCCCGGGAGGGAAACTGGTGATACCGGTTGGCGACCGCTCGGATCAGAGCCTCGTGCTGGTAACCAAGAGCCTGGACGGCAAGGTAGTGAGGCAGGAATCCGAAGGGTGCCGCTTCGTGCGCCTGATCGGCAAAAACGGCTGGAGCGAAGAGTAGTAAACGATAGTGGCAATCATGGCAATCGACCGGCAGGGACCGTGATAAAAAGCGTTTAAAACACAGAGCCACAGAGGACACAGAGAAAACATAATGCTTCAGGGGAAACTTCAGACCTGATAGAGCTGTTTCAGTATTTCAAGATTTACCAGGTTTAACCTCTGTGTCCTCTGTGACTCTGTGTTTAATTTTTTCTTTGATTTTTTGATTGTTCAAGTTTTTATCATAGGAGTCTTGCATGGAAGAGGAACTGTTAGAGGAGAAGGATCCCCTTTTCCTGGATGTCGAGCAGGATCCGGACGCCTTGGAGCTTGAGGACGTTGAAGAGGTGGAGCCCGCCGAAGTCGAGGAAGAAGAGATCAAGGCCGCAGTCGTTGAGCATTTCGACGATGCGATCAAGCTCTATCTGCGCGAGATACAGAAGACGAAACTTTTGACCGCCGACGAGGAGAAGGAACTGGCCGCCAAGATCGATCTCGGCGACAAGGCAGCCCGGGACCGGATGATCGTCTCCAACCTGCGCCTGGTAGTGAAGATCGCCAAGCGCTATATAAACCGCGGGCTTCCCTTCCTCGATCTGATCGAAGAGGGGAACATGGGGCTCATCAAGGCGGTCGAGCGCTTCAAGCTTTCCAAGGAGTGCCGCTTCTCCACCTACGCCACTTGGTGGATCAGGCAGTCCATCGAGCGTGCGCTGGTGAACCAGTCGCGCACCATCCGGCTTCCGGTGCACGTCTCCGACGACATCAACAAGATGCTGCGGGTGACCCGCGAGCTGGTGCAGAAGATGAACCGCGAGCCGACCATCAAAGAGGTCGCCGATACCCTCGACGTGAACGTGACCTACGTGCGCCGCCTCATGGTGCTACTGAAAAAGACCTACTCCATCGAGCGCCCCATGGGGGAGAACAACGACTACTTCCTGATCGACACCATCGAGGACACCTCCACCGTGTCGCCTGCGGCGCTTCTTGAGGACCTCAACAAATACGAGCTGGTGAGCAAGTGGTTCGAGACCCTCTCCGACGGAGAGAAGAAGATCCTGACCCTGCGCTTTGGGCTGGATGACAAAGACCCCCAGACCCTTGACACCATCGGCCGCAGCTTTGGGGTGACCCGCGAGCGGATCCGCCAGATCGAGGCGAAGAGCCTGGAAAAACTGAGAAAGATCGTGGAAGCCACCGACATCATGGGGCGCGCGACACCACCAGCAGCAAAATAAGGAGCGGCGACAAGTATGGAAGAACTGAGGAACATCATCCGGGACGTCCCGGACTTCCCCAAGAAGGGGATTCTATTCAAAGACATAACGACCCTGCTTGGAGACGCCAAGTCCTTTCAGCGCATGATTGACCTTCTGGCCAACCGCTACATCGGAGAGGGAGTCAGCAAGGTAGTGGGAGTCGAGGCGCGCGGCTTCATCATCGGCGCGGCGCTGGCATACAAACTCGGCGCGGGGATCGTGCTGGTGAGAAAGCCCGGCAAGCTCCCCTCCGAGACCCTGAAGAAGACCTACGACCTGGAGTACGGCACCGACACCCTGGAGATCCACACCGACGCCATCAAGAAGGGCGAGCGTGTACTGATCGCCGACGACCTTTTGGCGACCGGCGGGACCATGGCAGCCGTCGTCGACATGGTAAGCGGCATGGGAGCCGAGATCTTCGAGTGCTGCTTCATGGCAGAGCTGGGATTTCTGGAAGGGAGCAAGAAACTGCCGGAAGGTAAGGTATTCTCTTTGCTCAAGTTTTAATAAAATTCCTTGCAAATCGGGGGAGGTTAAGGTATAGATATCGTCTGACTTGTCTTCGTAGCTCAGCTGGATAGAGCACTTCCCTCCTAAGGAAGGGGTCGTCCGTTCGAATCGGATCGAGGACACCAATAAAATCAAAGGGTTACGGCTTGCGCTGTAGCCCTTTTTCTTTTGGTATTCCCTCCAAGGTAACGCATAGGTAACACTTGGAGAGGTTGTACAGGAATAAAAATATTGGTGTAAAAGATAAAACCGGCCCTCCGCGCCTCTACCACCCTTTGTGGTTGAGGCATTTCGGGCATTTCCTGATTCCTGGCCCAGGATCAAGCTTGTATTCTTCAGCCATGAACCCACAAGCTGCCGCCCTATACGAATTATGAATTGAGGGCACAATAACAAACTTGTGTTCAATGCCAGACTTACTTAGCACTAACCATTCGACTTCCCGATCCTTATTGCGGTCAACTGAGGGTTTGATAGGTTCTGCGTCGGGTGCCTTGAATAAACTAAGAAACCAATTGAGCATAAATTCTCCTTAGATCCAATCACTGCAATTGTAGGCGTAAAATGCTCGCCGCATATTGATTGTCAAAGAAACACGTCTCGCACTCATTAGCAATATCTATCTAGGGTGGTTGTTTTGCTCACAGCCGTCCTCGTACTGCTTAACTAAAAAAAAGGGGGTAGTCCTGGCCCCTGTGAAGAGACTAAAGCTACCCCCTTTGCTGCCGTTCTGGTTGTTGGCTTGTTCGTGGTGCTGGTGCTCTGTCTATTATCGTCCCGGTAGCTCCAGAGCCGGTTAACTTGCCTCCATGTCTATCACTGCTATCTTCAAAAGGATGATCTCTAATTCTGCACTCTGAATGGTCCGTACAAGCGACTCCCTTACCCCCTCGGATGCCCGTACGATGCATTCCAACTGAGCATCGGAAAATGGTTCTCCTGCTGGGGAATTAACCGAAAGCGGGATAAGACCGCTCTCGGGTGAGTACCTGTCCAGGGTGTCCATCGTAGCGCGGATCTTCTTATCCCGGGTCTCGGGGCCGTCAGTAATATAGAGGTTATCTTTTATGAGGGATTCCGCCCTTAACCGGGTTCTTGTTTTCTTGCTAATGAATTCCAAAACCGATGACATGTCCTATCCCTCCTAAGGGGTGATGCGGGTGAGTGCTTCTATTTGGGGTACTCTATGGTAACACCTCTGGTCCCAGCTTCGTTCAGAAGAGGGACTAGATTCTCTTCGACCCATTTGGCGTCCCCCATCATGTTATCAATTTTTATGGTTAAATGCCCCTGCTGCTGGGTTGTGGTTGTTGATGTGGGCTGGGTGACCATGGAGCCCGGTGCTGTGCCACCCCCGTACCCTGTCGTATTACCACTACTTCCTCCGCTTCCGATCGCACCCGCCCCGGCTTCGCCCATTGCCCCGGCCAATATCCCGCCAGCGCCCCATGCTGCGGCCATACCAAGCTCGGAAGCCATGCCTGTTGCGCCCTCAGCTGCTATTCCCGCACCCGCTACCCCGAACCCAGCTGCGGCGGCGGTCATTGCAGTGGCAGCTGGGATAAACGCTTGACCACCAAAAGGATTAAGAGATTGTGCAGAATAGAACGCAGCCCATGCCGTAGCTTGTGTGGCTCCGATGGTCATTTCTGTTGCAGCTTGGGTAGTTTTAGTTGTGATCGCCCCCGCCATTGCTGCAGCATTCAATAGGTGCTCTTTCGCCTTGCCCATCATGTACTGTTGCAGCCCCTGCCCGATGAACCGCACTGAAGTTGCTAGCATCTGTGCCTCGATCTGGCCCCTGTGATCTTTATCGGCAAGAAGCAACTGGACACCCATCGTGGTCATGGATTGGGCGACATCGACATACTTCTGTGCGCCCTGTTCCCAAGCAGCGGCCTGCTTTTCTGCTGCCTGCTTAGCTACATCGGCGCGCTGGTCAGAAGCCATCTTAGCTACTTCCGTTTTGCGCCGTTCGTTCTCTTCGAAACTACCGCCCATCTTCGCCCACGAATCGAGCCACATTTGCTCTTCGATATTGATGCGCGCCATTTCCAGTGCAGTGCTATCCCCTTCGATTACCATCTTTCTCGCCTTAAAATCAGCGGTCATCTTTAATTTTTCGGCCGTTTCCTTCGCAGTCTCTATGCTCGAGGCATCGTTTCCCATCACCCCGCTTGTTTGCCCTGCACCGGTGAGGCTGAACTTGGGCATCCCACCAGAAACTGAGCCATCCGCGCCGAGTATGCCGCCAAGCTTTGGCATCTGTAGTAAGGGGGAATTCAACCCGCTGTCGAGAATGCCCCAGTCCTTCACGACATCTTCGGTCAACTTGGCGCGGTTGCGGGCTACCTCGTCAACCTGCTTGAAGTATTCAGACTCCGCCTTAGCCCCTTCCGCTTCCTCGGCCTGGTTGTTTCGCCAGTTCATGAAGCTGGGAGCAGATTCGGCGTAGTTTTTCTTTTCGGCGGCAGACGTGCCACCTCCTCCACCCTTCCCGCCCCATTTCTTATCATGACCGTCTGGAACCCCATCCATTGTCTCCTTCGACATGTCCATGGGGTTAGCATTCATGTTATGGCCTGCTTCGACTCCTGCCCCAATGATCTTAGGTATCATGGAGAAGTTGCCCTTACGAACCGCCTGATAGGTCATGAAAAGGGTCATGGCATTGATGGTATGCGCGTTTATTGTGCGGTCGATGGTCTTAGCAAGGTCGTTGTGGTCATCAATGATGTCCCGCATCCCAAGGTGGACCTCATGGACAGCTCCTGCGAAGATACGTGCTGCAGTAGTTGCTGGCCCTTGCATCATTGCGCCGACTTCTACCAGCGCTCCAAGTAGTTCAGTCCCTGCCGTATGCGCGAGGGATGTCTTGACTAATTCGAGATCTGCTAGTTCTTCTTTATACTTCTTTGCCGCAGCGACACCTTCAGGCCCAACAATGAGATGCAATTCTCTAGCGCGTTTTTCAGCTTCTTGAAACCCTGCCGCTGTCAACTTCATCAGCGGCTGGAGTTCGCCCCAACTACGCCCGAAGATCGACATTGCGGCCTGGTTTCGGTCTAACCCACCCTTGTACTCTCCAAGAGCTTTAACGGTCTCCATCATAATTTCGATGTTACTTTTACCAGACTTGCTCATCCCTTCCGCATCAACCCCGATCTGCTTAAATGCGTCAGAACCCGTATTCATCGTCTTTGCCATCTTCATGGCGGCGCTGCTTACTAGATCCTGATCGATGCCAAGATGCTGCAACTGGACCTTTAGGATACTGGCATTCTGTGTCGTATCGCCAAGAGTCTTAGCGAGTTTACCTACACTGCCATCCCAGTTGAGCGTTTCGGAGATTACCCCCTTGAACATTGCCCCGCCTGCGAGGATACCCGTCAGGAGGCCAACTCCGCCCATAAGTGTGTTGATGCCCCCACTTACTGCTCCGAACGCTGAACCCATTGCGCCCGTTGCCGCTTGAGTTGCTTCTTTCCCCTGCTGGAGCGAAGCTAGCAGCCCGTCAATCTTGGCGTCGAGGCTAAATAAAACCTTTTTTTCTTGATCCGGCATTATGAATCTCCTTTTGTGGCGAGGGTTATCGCGCGACGTGGATAGTCTTTATTGCAGTAACCTAGTTACCCCATCCGGTTGGAAACACCCTACAGGGTTTACTCTTCGGGGCTTATTCATTCTCACTTATGGCCAACGCTCCGGGCAACTCACCATGGTTCGCTCTTCTACACGCGTCACAGTCGGGAGTCTCAATGCCTCCCCGTTTCGCCATACTGTCGAACAAGTCAAGAGCAGAATCCGTGTACCTCGCCCGCAGTTCGGGGCTGATCCTGCCAAGAGCCGCCGCCGCATCTGGGCCCAGTTCAGCCCCCGCCATAGAT
>JGI24143J45723_1000919_pt1 | contig 14725 bp, 12 predicted proteins | sample BarGraIncu00432A_FD_45723 | JGI IMG/M metagenome (IMG submission 45723)
GATTTTCCTGACAATAGCCCATTGCAATAGAGTATTATAATACTTAAGCCTCTTGTTCATATCAGTCAATCAAAAAACGCTCCCCATGTAGCTAAGATAGCCTAGATGGACAAGCGCTTTTAACTTTTGGTCTTTTTAAAATTATCTATTGTATGGTATATTAATATACTTCCATTGCAGGTACTCGCAGTCCATTGTTAGAAACAAGGAAGCAATCCCATATCCTTTTCTTCAACCGGGAAGTATGGAATCAAACATAGTAGACCCCACTCGGCCTAAATAAATAGCACATGCGGTGGAAATAACGCCTAAACCGACAATAATTCCCAGATTATTCCCAGAAAACCCATTAAGTAGATATAACGCAAAGATGGCAATTGATAGAACTTGAAAAACAATACCAGCAATCATTTTGTTAACCAATAATGGGGTCGTAACCTTTTTAAACCGCAGTTGGCCATCAAGCAAACCCGTAACAAAACCACCAAAAACAGTAAATGGCAATACTAGAATTGATAATTTAGCAACGACTAGAAATTCATTACGCAATGGATCGTCAACTATTAGAGACAACAAGGGCATCAATACAACAAGGAATATGAATACCTGAGGGAAATGAATGGCAATTGGATGCAAATGTTGATCCAAAAGGAATTTGCGTTTTGGGGAAACCTTTTTAGTATACGGCTCAAATACAGTTTTAGGCAACCCACAGGCAGGACAAAGGTCTTTGAGATGAGATTCATCCATGACATATCCGCATACTTTACAACGAATGTAAGTTTTCATACGTACTCCTCCAATCTAAATTTTATGTGACCATTGCGATTCAATAGCAATTCACCGGTCATTGCTATCTTGCTCCATTAACTCAAATTAAGCAACATAATTACCTATTTTATCCTACTTATTTAAGAAACTCAATATAATATTATAAAATGGAAGGGGATTATTATGAATATACCCGCCAAATTTGAACGTTTTTCGCAATTTACCACGACTCCCGGCGGCGAAAGATGGCTTGTATGGTGGAAATTACTCCGTCCCCATACACTAACAGCATCTTTTATCCCAGTAGCTATCGGTACGGCAATGGCCTTATCGGTTCACACGATTAACAGTTCATTGTTTCTCAGCATGTTATTCGCCAGCGCTCTTATTCAATCTGCTACCAATATCTTTAATGAATACTACGACTTTATTGCTGGACTAGATCATGCCCATTCTGTAGGCATCGCTGGGACTATTGTTCGAGACAAGGTTGCTCCCAATACTATATTGAGAATAGCCTATACCTTCTCAATCCTTGCCATTCTTTTGGGTATATATATCTGTATGTACACCAGTTGGTGGATTTTCTTCATCGGCTTAATTTGCATCATGGTAGGATACCTTTACTCTGGTGGTCCTTACCCCATTTCCGCCACCCCTTTTGGCGAGTTGATATCCGGCATTTTTATGGGCCTGATTATTATTCTAATCTCTTTCTTTATCCAAACGGACACCATTACGCTGAGCAGCTTGCTTATCTCCGTACCTACTTCCATCCTTATTGGCACAATTCTAATGGCGAATAACATTCGTGATCGCGTGGATGACAAGGCCCATGGCAGAAAAACTCTCGCCATTCTTTTGGGTCATGAGAAAGCCATTTCATTTTTAACTGGCATGTTAGCCTGTGCTTATTTATGGTTACTTGGTTTANTANCNTTTGGTTTATTATCTTATTGGGCTTTACTAGTATTCGCAAGCTTACCTAAAGCCTTCCAAGCTTCAAGGGGTTTTCTGGGCAAAACAACTGCCGAACAAATGATGCCTACAATGATAGCGACGGCTCAAACAAATACATTTTTCGGTTTATTATTGACACTCGCCCTCGTCTTGCAATATTGGTACTGAACGACTTAGGATATCCTTTAATTTCAAAGCTTGCTTTTCCATACTATGAGTAAGAAAGAAGGGGTTTTCATGGCTATATTGGTAACGGGGGGTACTGGATTTGTAGGCAAANCATTGGTTGATCAATTTAAATTGCAAGGTATTTTACCCCACATCGTTTCACGTCGTGCCACAATCGGCTCCTCAGAGTCATTCATTTCACTACCTTCCAATGGTGAATTATTCCCCTCTGAATTAATTGGGAGGGTATCACAAGTTGTCAATCTCGCAGGCGAAAGTATTGCTGGTCGTCGTTGGAATCGGGCAGTACGTGAAGAAATATTAAATAGCCGAGTGCTAATGACACGCTGCCTTGTTGCAAGTATTCGACGCAACCGTGACCAGGGATTACCTTATCCGAAAGTGTTCCTTAGTGCATCGGCAGTAGGATATTATGGGACTCATCCATGGCAAGTCTTTACTGAAAAAAATGAAAATGGTGATGATTTTCTGGCCCATGTCTGTCAGCGTTGGGAAGGAGAGGCTCTGCAAGCCCAAGCTCTAGGAGTCCGAGTGATTTGCCTGCGATTTGGCCAAATACTTGAACGTGATGGTGGTATGCTGCCCCGGGTCGTCTTACCTTTTCGCTTTGGTCTAGGAGGTTATCTGGGTGATGGTCAACAGTGGATCTCTTGGATCCACCGTAAGGACTTGATCAGTATTATTCTCCATTGTCTAGAACAGGTTCATTGGCAGGGCATTTATAATGTAACATCACCTAATGCTGTGACGATGGAAGAGTTCATGGAGGTCTTAGGTAAGGTTGTTGGCAGCAAAAGCCGTACGCGTATGCCATGCTTTATGGCAAAGCTTCTGTTCGGTGATATGGCTCAAGATATATTACTAAAAGGGCAGAAAGTTCTCCCTAAGCGCTTGTTAGAACAGGGCTATGTATTTAAATACCCCAATTTGCGTGAAACATTAACGGATATTTATCATACATAACCCTTCATTACATCAACCTACTATCCATTGCTTGAGATGCCATCACTATCGTCGCAAATGGGAATGCCATTGGAAGGGTTTTTCTGCACGTTTGCGCAAGTTATTGACCAAAAGCAATGCAAATACGCCCATACTATAGAGCAACACAATCGCCATTTTTTCTTGTCCATTACTCCAAACCACGGCTGCACCAATCCCAGTGCCTGCTAATAAAATCGTCCATACCAGCCGATTTATTAGAGTCTCTTGAAACTTCAATTGTCTAAGTACAGGGCCCATTTCGACTTTTACTTGTACATCTCCGGCGCGTATATCTCTCAAGGTCTGTTCCAGTAAGGGCGGAATGGCTACACCTGCTANAACCACTTTTTTTACCTTTTGCCAAATTAATTGGGTCGGAGAAAAGTCTTGACCAAGAACCTGTTTTGCATAAGGTTTAATGATCGCCAATATGTTCATGTGGGGATCTAGCCCTGCTGCAATTCCCGAAAGGGTGCCAACAGCTCTACCCAAAAAAGTATAATGTACTGGAATTTGAAAAGGCTGAGAGTAAATGAACTCACGTAGTTCTTCTAAAAGGCCATCAATTTGTAGGGTACCTAATTCCTCAAACTTCATATCTTTAAATGCAGTCAAAAAAAGGCTAATTGCTTTTTGCAAGCTTAAGAGATTGGCTACGGGCTTAATAAATCCCAGCTCGCGTAGTGCATGGGACACTTCTTCAGCGTTACTATTGATGACCCCACTCATTAGTTTACGAACAGCCTTTTTGTTATTGTCTGTAATCCTTCCGACCATGCCAAAATCGATGAATATAATACCACCATCTGGCCTCACGAACAAGTTTCCAGGATGAGGGTCAGCATGGTAAAAGCCATGTATCAAAGCTTGCTTGAGATAGGCATCCACTAAAGTTCCCGCCACAGTTTCTGGCTTGAGTCCTGCTGCTAATAAACCAGCACGGTCCGTTACCTTGTATCCTCCAACAAACTCCAGTGTCAGCACTCGTTGCCTTGAGTATTTTGGATAAACATTCGGTGCAGATATCATCGGATCGCCTTGGAAATTTACCCGAAACCGTTCAAGGTTAGCAAGTTCCAGTCGATAGTCAAGTTCTTGACGAATCGTCTCACGAAATTCATCATAAATGGCATCAAAATCTGCATACTCCGTCCATTTGGTAAAAACTTTTACCATCCAGATGACAACTCGAAATGCTGCAAGATCAATTTCAATAATTTTTTCAATACCTGGTCGTAGGACTTTTACCGCCACCACTTCCCCCGAGAACAAAACTCCTCGATGCACCTGTCCTAAGGACGCTGCCGCGATATGTTTATTATCAAACTCGGCAAATATATTTTCAACAGGTTCGCCAAATTCTGAAGCAATCACGCCCTTGATTTGTGTAATCGTCACTGGCGGCACCTCATCTTGTAGTAGAGCCAGTTGTGACGTATACTCCTCCGGAAGCACATCAATACGGGTACTGAAAAACTGCCCAACTTTGATCAGTAAACCTTCCAAAGCTAAAGCAGTCTCTCGAAAACGAATGGCTTGATTGCGATAAAGGTCAGGTAAGCGCGCCTCCATTCTAGATCCATATATTTTATGCAAGAAATTATACCAGGCAATCTCTAAGAGAAAGCCCCCAAACAGCCTTAAAACTGCTCCTGTTCGTTTTATTTTAGATTGGGTTGCCATAAATACTCCTCAACTCCTATTCAGCTTAGTTTTTGCAATGTGTTTGTTCCAAAGGGCCTCTCATCAATTACTTATATCGTCAATTCCCTTAAATTGCATCTTGTAATATTTAGCATACAGACCATTCTGCTCTAATAACTCTTGATGATTCCCTCGCTCTTGAATGCCATTATTATTGATTACAATAATTTCATCTGCATTGCGGATGGTACTAAGGCGATGTGCCACGATAATCGTTGTACGATCTTTCGATAGTTTTTCCAGGGAAGTTTGAATAAAACGTTCACTCTCATTATCAAGTGCCGAAGTTGCTTCATCCAAAATTAGTATCTTAGGATTCTTCAAAAATACACGTGCTATGGCAATTCGTTGCTTTTGACCGCCAGAAAGACGTGTGCCACGTTCCCCAACATAACTATTGTAACCATCCTCTAGACTCATAATAAATTCGTGGATATTGGCGTTTTTAGCGGCCTCAATGATTTCTTCATCACTGGCATTTTGTTTGCCATAGGAAATATTATCTCCCACGCTGCCAGCAAAAATATATACGTCCTGTTGAACAATCCCGATGGAATTGCGCAAGGATTTCAGTGTAACATCTCGTATATCCATTCCATCAATGAGCACCGCTCCATTTGCAACATCGTAAAAGCGGGGTAACAAAGAACATAGTGTCGTTTTTCCCCCGCCCGATGGGCCAACTAAGGCCACTTTTTTCCCAGCTTCAATTGAGATATTCACGTTACTCAATACTTCAGATGTTTGGGTATATTGAAAGGAAACATCCTTATATGTAATTTGCCCTTGTACATTGCGTAGCTGTACAGCGTTTTTCTTGTCCACTATTTCCGGCTGACTATCCACCACTTCAATAAACCGTTTAAAACCTGAATAACCATTTTGAAAAGATTCCGTAAAATTGATAAGCACTTCAAGAGGATTGATAAAGATTCCAATGTACAAAGCATAGATTGCCAGGTCGGCAACCTGCAAGCTACCATTAGCGATGAAAAATCCACCGCTGAGCAATACTGAGATATAAAGTAAACCCTGAAAAAAAGAATTTCCGGCATGGAAAATTCCCATTAAATTATAACTAGCTACTTTAGAATTCAAAAACTCACTATTACTATTGCAAAATTTTTCACGTTATAACTCTTCATTGGCAAAAGACTTTACCACACGAATACCAGCTAGAGTATCTTGTACTTGAGAGTTTACACCGGCAATTTTCTTACGATTATCCATAAAAACAGCTTGCATCTTTTTATTTTGATAAATGCTAAATATCACCATTAGCATCGTAATGAAGAGAAGAATGAGTGTCATGGGTATATTAATCATGATTAATATAATAAAAGACCCTAAAATNTTCAATGAAGATATCAATAAGTTTTCCGGTCCGTGATGAGCNANTTCCGAAATATCAAATAAATCTGATACTAATTTTGACATCATTTCACCTGTATTATTTTTATCATAGTAGGCAAATGATAGGCGTTGATAATGATCAAACAAATCTTGACGCATATCTCTTTCCATATAGGCCCCCATGACGTGTCCCCATGAAGTAATAAAGTATTGGCAGCCAAAACGAATCAAATACATAACAACCATGCCCACACCAATAAAAGCAATTACATTCATGTACTCTTCCGGACTATGGATAAAGGCGTCCTTGGTAAACAGCTTTAATAATTGGGGAAAAGCAAGATCTACCAGGGAAACAATCACTGCACAACACAAATCCGCATAAAACAGTCCCTTATAGGGCGCATAATAAGCTATAAACCTTTTAAAAATAGACATCTACAAACCTCCATATAACATCAATTAGTATAAACGCCTCATCATTAGTAACATGAAATTATCATTGCCAATAAAAAAGCCACGACTCATTCCTAGTCTTCTAGGAAAATCGCGGTTACACAACTTATTTTACAAAGAAGGCTTGGCTTGTGCCAGGCTTTCTTTAATTAACTATAACATTCCCTAGTTACATTGTACTTTTCCTAGTTATATTATAGCAAAACATTCTTTAGAATCATATAACTTTTCATATAGGTTTTGTTAACTTTTATAACACAACATGACTCGAAGTGGGATAAATTCAAATGCAAAGTTAGAATAACAATTTATGTTGAAAGTTATACTAGTTAGGCATAACTAAATAACAGAAAACTTATCATCTAATATACATAACATCATCAAGTTGAGGAGGCTTTTATGGAACTTAGCAAAGAAATGATTCAGAATGAATTTCTTGAGAAACTAGCCAATATGCATGTAAAGAGTTTCGAAGAAACATCTGATGGTGAAAGGTATCGGACGTTGAGTCGTCTTACCTGTGATTATATCAGCAAGAAGTGGATTATTGGACGACAGAAATGTCAGCAAGAAGGTAACAAACAGATCTACTATTTATCCATCGAATTTTTGCCTGGCCGAATGTTAGGAATCAATCTGCTAAACTTAGGAATATATGATTTATGCAAGGAAGCATTAGCCGAACTAGGTGTGAGTCTCAGCGCTTTAGAAGCCGTCGAAGAAGATCCTGGTCTCGGTAATGGAGGCCTTGGTCGTCTTGCCGCCTGTTATCTTGATTCAATGGCTGCTGAGGGTCTACCTGGGCACGGCTGTTGCATACGCTATCGTTATGGCTTTTTTGAGCAAAAAATTGTCAATGGCTATCAAGTTGAAGCCCCCGATGATTGGTTAGCCGAAGACTTCCCCTGGGAATTTCGGCTACCTAAGGAAACCATGTCAGTTCACTTCGGCGGTAACGTCAAAATTGCGTTGAATGGCAAATTGCGTTATGTGCATGAAAACTATGATATGGTTTTGGCTGTCCCCTATGATATTCCCATTGTCGGCTATAAAAATGACACGATCAATACCCTACGGGTATGGAAAGCCGAGGCTTCTGAAGAAAATTTCATCTGTACAACAGATAATATGTTAGATTGTGTGACCAGTATGGAATATAAAAAAGCAATCGAATCAATCTCCAGTGTCTTATATCCTGATGACAGCTGCTATGAAGGTAAAGTGTTGCGATTAAAGCAACATTATTTTCTTGTTTCAGCTAGCCTGCAAAGTATAATTAATGACTGTCGTCACAGAGATATACAATTAGCCAATCTTACAGATCATGTTGCCATCCACATTAATGATACCCATCCAGCCCTGGCTATTCCAGAAATGATGCGTATATTAATTGATGAGGCCGACATGGGATGGGATGAGGCATGGCGTATCACTGTGAATGTCTTTTCCTATACCAACCATACAATCCTGCCAGAAGCATTGGAAAAATGGCCTATGGATATGATACAAAGCTTGTTGCCACGCCTAGCGATCATCATTAATGAGATGAATGAGCGGTTTTGTCGTGAACTGTGGGATAAGTATCCGGGAGACTGGGATAGAATCAAATCTATGGCGATTATTGCCGATAATAATGTCCATATGGCTCATTTGGCAATTGTCGGTAGTCATAGCGTAAATGGCGTGGCTCAAATCCATACCGAAATCTTAAAGACTCGGCTAATGAATCATTTTTATCAATTTTATCCTGATAAATTCAGCAATAAAACCAATGGTGTTGCTCATCGCCGTTGGTTGCTAAAAGCTAATCCCTGTCTAGGTAGTTTATTAAACGAGAGTATCGGTTCCAGTTGGATTAGTCATCCCTGTGACTTGTTAAAGGTATTAAAATACGCTGATGATAGTACCTTTCAGGGAAAACTAGCAGCCATTAAAAGAAGCAATAAATCAACACTCGCACAACATATTAGGGATGCCCAAGGAATTACTGTTGATGTTGATTCCATCTTTGACTCACATATCAAACGTATTCACGGTTATAAGCGACAAACAATGAACGTTTTCCACATTATGCACCTATACAATCTGTTACGGGAAAACCCCAATTTGGATATAGTTCCTCGAACTTTTATTTTTGGCGGCAAAGCTGCCCCTGGTTACTACCTGGCAAAACAGACTATAAAGTTAATCAATACCTTAGCTACAGTGGTAAATAAGGACAAATCTATCCGCAATAAAATCAAGGTAGTCTTTGTCGAAAACTACAATGTCTCAATGGCTGAAATGATCATACCCGCTACCAACGTTAGCGAGCAAATCCCCACAGCGAGCCGTGAGGCATGTGGTACTGGCAATATGAAGTTCATGATGAATGGGGCGATTACCATTGGTACTCTTGACGGTGCAAATATCGAAATTGGCAATGTCGTCGGAGTTAATAACATTATTTCCTTCGGATCTACTGCTAATGAAGTACTTGATTTATATGAGCATGGCGGGTATAACCCCTCGGAGATTTACAATAGGGACGTAAGAATTAAGACGGTTCTTGATCAGCTTGTTAATGGTTTCTTCCCCGTTGATGGCGATGAATTTAAACCTCTCTTCGATTCATTTCTTGTCCACAATGATCAATTTTTGGTATTAAAGGATTTTGACTCTTATGTAGATGCGCACATCAGATTGGATAAACAATATCGAGACCAAGAAAAGTGGCTCTCCATGTGCGCCCAAAACATTGCTCATTCCGGCAAATTTTCTGGTGATCGGACGTTTACTGAATATGCTATGGATATTTGGAAAATGAGTCCTACTGTTTCGCCGGGGTGCTATTGCCAGAATGATGATATATTTGCCAGTCGCCTTCATGGTTGTATCTATTCGCCTGAGTTGGAACCAACAATGCAACCGGTTAGCGTATTACACTAAAAATAAGCACAAGCTAAAGATTCCCTTCCTGACGAATAATAGAAAGCGCTACCGTGTCCTTTTAAAATTCCCCTCTGCGTCCTCTGCGCCTCTGTGGTAAAAACAATCCTAAAGATAAGAACGATTTACCGCAGAGGCGCAGAGATCACAGAGAAAATAATTGAACCGCCAAGGCACAAAGGTCACCATAGAAGGTTGTCCCTAATTGTGTAACACTTTAGCGTTATTGTGTCTTGGCGGTTCATAAAACTTATACTTTCTAGTGTATGACACTGCAAAAAGCCTTCCGACAAATAATCGGATGGCTCAGTTACTTAAACCTCAAACATAACCACGTGGCTTCAAGGATAACATGGCCCCCGCAAAAAGCAGTTCCAGTTTGNTTGAGTATTTTATTTGATATTTTAATNGTCTTAACGATCATTTTAACAGTTGAATATGCTTCAACACTATGGAAAAATTGNGCATGTTCTATCGATGCTAACACCCACAGGACTTTCTCAAAGATACCCAATTNGGTTACACCTGCTCCACCACATTGCACCATTGACTCTATGAGTATAACATTGGGTACTATTTTTTGCTCTGATAAGTATCCCTGATAGTAAAGGAAGGAATTGTCATAGGTTTTAGTACCAATAATTTCATCAATTGTTGCCGATATAATTTCATCGACAAATAAAAATGGGTACCTTTGTGGCAGGAGTGTTTCAATTGAAATCAAAATTAACCCTCCAAACTCATTAGCTTGATTCTATCAATTTTTCCACTGTTATTCACTGGCATTTCATCCACAAATATAATCTTGTGGGGACAATAATGATGGCGCATTTTTGTTCGGCAAAAAGTCACAATATCCTCGGTCCTCAAAGTCGCCTTATTCTTAACAACCCAAGCACATACTTTTTGTCCTCTGAGGGGATCATCGATGCCTCCCACGATTGCTTCTGTTATTCCAGGACATAGAAGAAGTACCGCTTCTACCTGCTCAGGAATGACTTTAATTCCCCCTGTATTGATTATACCATGCTTTCGTCCTAGCAAATGTAAATATCCCTCTGCATCAAGTCGCCCCAAATCTTCTACTGTGGCTTTGGGTCTGTATTGTGGCGCCAAATATTGGCTTTCAACCCATATGCAATGATCCTCAATACTGATTGTTACGCCGGGAAATGCTTTACCTACTGATTTGGGATGCTGTACAAGGTCCTTTGCTGTCGAGTANCTGACATGACCAAGNTCACTTGCCCCATAATACTCACAGATCTCNGAATGGGGTAAGTATTTTATTAAGCCTNGGACAGTTTGCCCATCAATCTTTGCCCCAGCGGTAACTGCTGATCTGATTTGAGGAAGGGGATCAGTCAAAACCTTAAGCAACATTTTATAGTGAGCCGGAACCATAAATATAGCACTCACATGATGTTCTAGTATCTCTCGCAGCCAGGTACGGGGTCGGCTACTACTGGCGAATACAACCGTACCCCCTTCAGAAAAAATATGTAGACAGGTATTAAGATTGCCCGTATAAACAAGTGAGTTTACCAAATAAAGGCAATCTGAGCTTAGAATATTGAAAACCTTACTTTGTACAGGGAACGACCTCGTCCAACTTTGATGATCTCGCCATATCAACTTAGGAGTTCCAGTACTTCCTGAGCTTAATGCTCCCAAAAAAATATCTTCTTCATCAATCTCAGGCAGTGATGCTACTGTAGCTATAGGAATTTCAAACTTCTCATCGATATATAAATGAATACTATGGATTTTCATTAGTTGTGTACACACTTCTTCTGATGTCAATGTGTCTATGAAAACGCAAGCCCCTCCCGCTTTTAAGATGGCGAATAAATAGAGCAATTGGGATACTGGGCTTGGAAGTTTGACAAGGACTTTATCACCTTTCTTTATTAAAGTTGCCAATCGATATGCCAAACAATCGACTTGATGTGTAAACTCTTCATAGGTCAGTTGTATATCTCCATGAATAAGGCAAACTTTATCCTTATATTCACTTACCCTTGTAAAATTACTGTGAATAAGCAAAACGAATCAACACCTTTCAATAAGGGTTGCCATGCCCATACCGCCTACAGCTCCGATGGCAACAATTCCGAATCGTCCATCAACGTGCTGCAATGCTTTTAATAAATGTAATAAAATAATTGCACCTGAAGCTCCATATGGATGACCGTAGGCTAATGCGCCTCCAAGGATATTTGTTTTATCTAGACTAAAGTTTAATTGCTGGCAACAAGCCAATATCTTAACGGCAAAAGCTTCATTTATTTCCATAACATCAATCTCGTTTAATTGTAGACCACTTTTGAGCAATAGTTTTTGAATGGTCGGGACGGGGCCTAAGGGAAATAAATTTGGGTCACAGCCACAACTAGCCGTGCCTCTAATGATCCCTTGTGGTTGTAAGTTATATTTTTGTACAGCAACGGGGGATGCAATCAGAACGGCGGCAGCGCCATCATGCTTTAAACATGTATTGCCTGCCGTGATTTTGCCTCCAGCTCTAAAAACAGGTTTCATTCTTTCAAGAAGTTTAAGAGTTATGTTCTTTCGAATGCATTCATCTGAATCAACGATCTTGTCTAATACCTTAATGGGTGCAATGATATCTTGTAAATAGCCTTGTTCTTGAACTCGTGATGCTCTCTTGTGGCTTTCTAGAGCCAATGCATCCATCTCTTTTCTAGAGATTGACATTTTTTCAGCAAGATTTTCTGCAGTTTCCCCAGTATCTGGATCACCGATAGAAGGCGTCGAAAAAGGTGCTCTTTCATAATATGCATTTTCCCCTTGAAAGCGCAGGTCGTTGTGATTAAATTGTCGTCTAGGAGCCATACTGGTACTTTCGACGCCCCCCGCAATAANGAGATCTGCTTGCCCCGCTATAATCTGACTCACTGCGAAACTAACAGCACTCAGCCCAGATCCACATTGGGAATCAACGGTGATTGCCGGAATGTCATAAGGCCACCCAGCTTCAAGTACGGAAACCCTGGCAATATTACCGCCAGGGCCGACAGCATTTCCTAGTATAACTTGGTCGATAACATTAGGTGATAGTCCATATTTGAGCACTACTTCATTTAAGACAACCCCAGCTAGATGCTCCGGCAACAAATCCTTTAAATAACCACCGGTTTTCCCAATTGGTGTTCTCATGCCGCCGATTAAATATGCCTTACTCATGGCGTTACGTGAAGACTCGGCAATCGCTTATTCACTGCAACGCCAATGACTGTAGCCAAAAATGCTTTGAACAAATCTCCTGGTATATAGGGAAGTGCACCGACCATGAGTGCTTTGTCCAGTCCCATGCCCGTTACAAAACTTAGCCATAACACGCCAAATATATAAACGACGATAATGCCGCCTACAATATTGGCTAGAGCTAAACGCCAGACGTTATTGGTTTTGCCTTTTAATAACGCAATCACAACGGCCCCAACTAAATAACCGATTAGATATCCACCCCGGGGGCCAACAAGTATCCCAATACCACCAGATAATCCTGCGAAAACTGGCACTCCTACGGCGCCAAGCAATAGGAAAGTCAACACGCTAAATCCAGCTTGCCTTACGGTCAAAATGCCTCCTGCTANCATAATTGCCAAAGACTGACCTGTAATAGGAACAGGNCTTATTGGCAGAGGTATCGAAATGATACCCATCACCGCTATTAAGGCCGCGAAAAGTCCTGAATAAATATAACCAGTTAATTTATTTTTGCTGTCCATGATTATCCTCCGCAACACAATATTTAATATTCACTCACTAAGAAAAGTATAAATCACCCTAGGAGCATTGTCAACTNATTAAATATTNGTGGTTAACTATGAATATGTGGGTCNCTTTTCTTTTGTCTTTCTAATGTGCAAAANCTACACTCGTCCTTTGAGCAGGTTCAAGAATGCAATAAGACAATCTGTTCCTCGTCCATTTGACATCACTGTTGCAAGTGAAACTAACAACAATCATAATTTTTTACTCCATTTGTTCACGGCCTTTATGCAATATGTCATATACGTAATATGTACATACTGCTAGTAATAACGCCGTCACTGAAAANAAGGCGAAATATCCTAGGTGCTCAGCTATAATACCCAATAATGCACTGGAAAGGGCGTTGCCAATATCCCCAGAAGCAATTAAGATACCCAAGGCTGTGCCGCGATTTTTTTGATTAATACGATGTACCAAAAGTAAAACTAAGGAAGGATAAATAATACCGAATCCCAACCCAAACAAAACGCCTGATAAAATTAAGATCATGGGTGAAATCGTAATAAGCAGCAGCAATATACTCATTAACATTGTGATGCTGGCATATACAATTGTCTTTAACAAACCAAAACTTTGATTGACTCGCTGTACAATAATCCGGGAACTAATGACAGCAATGGCAAAGGCAATAAAGAACAATGAGTAAAAGCTAACACCTTTATCTAGGGCAGCAAGTGGCATAAAGGTAATGACTGCACTGAAAGAAAAACTTGCAGCAAACTGACTAAGGGTTGACGCGAAAACAACTTTTGATTTAAGTACATCCATAAAAGGAGTCCTCGCAACGTTACTCACCGCCATTTTTATTGGATGGGATCGCCACTTCATAATACTAAAAGCAATAGCGATGAGCATCACACTAATGCCAACTAGTGCGTTAAAGCCAAAAACATCAAAGGCAACTTGTGCCATACTCATACTAAGTCCAAGACCAAGCATAGTCGTTAAGGTATACATGGCAATGGCATTAGAATTGCTTTCACCTGATCCAATACCACTGGCAAAAGTAACGGCTCCTGTACCATAAAATGCCTGGGCTACGCCATATAGCAAACGTAAAATAAAAAAAGCCATGAAACTGGTGGCCCACCAGTACCCAATGGTTGATAAAACAAGTAAAATTTGGCCAATTAGAATGACCGGCCGACTCCCTTTACTATCAACTTGAAAGCCTATCCATGGTCGTATCAAAAGGGCACTCAGTGCCGTAGCGCCCATAATAATGCCAATTTGTGTCTCACCAAAGCCACTATTCTGNAAATAAACAGGTAATATGGGAACNAGCAAGCACATCCCGAGAGTCGTATTAAAATGTGAGGTTGCAATATTTTGAAATTGCTTATCTTTAAAAATACTGAATAAATTAGCCATAGTAACCTCTTTGTTATTTAATTAGATGAATAATACAATACATCAAAAGTCTCTATAAAAATAGAATCATGATAAGAAAAACGTTGTGGCGTCCTTTAAAGACAGAGGGTAAACCCACGTTAAACACAAAGATCACAAAGAAGTGCAAAGGACACAAATTAAAAAATATTTTAAACACGAAGACACGAAGATTACGAAGAACACGAAG
>JGI24143J45723_1000921_pt1 | contig 14722 bp, 10 predicted proteins | sample BarGraIncu00432A_FD_45723 | JGI IMG/M metagenome (IMG submission 45723)
CCCCCCTCCCGACCTCCCCCCTCCGGGAGGAGGAAAGTTGGTAACAGATTAATGAAGATCAGGGAAGCCGGTGCAGGCTCCCTCACCTCATCCCCTCTCCCGGGTTCTGAAAAACGTCAGTTCACACCGTCCAACTGTATTGTCTGATCGGTAATCTCGGTGAAGCTCACGTCGTGACTCACCAAAAAGAGCTGATCGTACCAGTGCTCGGTCACCTCTTCCTGCCCGACATCGATGGCACGAAAAGCCTTGGCCAAGTTCTCCCTGCGCTCGGCATCAAGGTTGGAGGTCGGCTCGTCGAAGAAAGCGATCCTGGCCCCGATGGTCTGCAGCAAGGCAAGTCGCAGTGCAACGACGGCGCTCATCATCTGCCCGCCGGAAAGCTGATCGTCGGTGCGCTCCCGGATGACCCCCTCTGCCATGTCCTTCAGCACGATCTGATAATTCTCGCCCCAGAAAAGCTCCTCGTCCGACTCGGCAATACTGCGGTAGATCCGGTCCGCCCGGAAGCTGATTTCCTCCCGGAAACGCTCGGAGAGCTGGCTGGACACGTTCTTGAATACCTGATTACGCAGAAACTTGACCAGTGTCCCCTGCTCCTGCAGGTCGTCGAGCGCGGCAAGCTTTTTTGCGATCTCGCCGGAAAGCAGTGTGAGCGCGTTTATCTCTCCCTGAAGCCGGGTTATCCCCTCGCTCAGCGCGACGAGCTCGGCCTGCAAAGTCGCCAGGGAAGAGACCAGCTGCTCGCGTTCCTTTTTGGCGTTTTCATGCAAATCGGCCTGGTACCCCTGGAGAAGTTCGCGCTGTTCCTCACTCTTCGCCGCCAGATCGACCTCAAGAGCTTGCAGGCGGGCCTGATATTTTGCGTGGGTTTCCTGACGCTTATCCAGCTCTTCGGCGGCTTTCTGGTTGGCGATGAAACTGTCCCGGTCGCTCTGGAAGCGCGTCAGTTCCTCACCCGCCACCTTGATGCGGTCGTCAAGCCCCTCATGAACCGCGAGCGCCAGGATTTTTTTCGAGGAGGCCTCGCGCACAACCGCAAGCCGCCCTTGCTGTGCATGTATGGCTTTTTTTCGCTGCAACACCTTTTCACGGCTGACACCAAGCTCCTGCTGCTTCCCCTCCAGCGTTTCCCGGCGGACGGAGAGTTCACCAAGCTTCAGGGCGCAACTGCGCACCGGTCCCTCCGCCAGCATCACCCGGGCGCCCAGAGACTCTTCAAGCTCGCTGACGGCCTGACGCCAAGACCCGCTCCAGGCCTCGAGCTGACGACGGCGCTCCACTGGGTCTTTTACCAGGACCAGCCCGCACCCTTGCAAAGCCTGCAAGGAGTCGTCGGCGAGGGATACCGAACCGAGAAATCCTTCGACCGCTGCCAACAACCCCTGCGGTGCAATCCCGGAAAGAGTATCGGCAAACTCCTGCTCCAGAGCCTCACGCTCGCGGCAGGCCTGCTCCAGCTCGCGGGCGATCTGATCCACCCCGGCCAACTGGCGCACAGCCTCCTGTGCCGCCTTGAGCTGCGGGGAAAGAGCCTCGGCAGCGCCATCGAGGCGCGCCATGTCGGCATCCAGAGCATCAATGCGCGAGGCGAATACCTCAACCCCGGCGCCTCCGTGCAGATTCTGGCATGGCTCCTGGAAAAAAGGGCAGTCGCCGGCGCCGATCTTGTCGCGCCCCTCGACCAGGGAAAGCCTCCTGCCGGCAAGCTCCGAGCGCTCGCCCTGGACCCGCTCCAGCTCCTGCTGGCGACCGGGAAGCTCGCCCGCCGCGGCCGCAAGTCCCGCACCGGCGGCAATCAGTGCGCGCCTCTCCCCGTTCTGGGCGTCGAGGGCCGTCATCCGGTCCAGTGCCGTCAAAAGATACGGCAGGGTGTTCTCTATGCGGTGCACGGGAAGTTCCCGGAACTGCGCCAAGGAACGGTTTTCCTGCGCCAGAGCCTGCCCCGCTGCGTTTTCCGCCTCTTTGAGTTGCAGAAGGGCTGCAGCGAGCCCCTGCTCCTCCTCCAGCAAATGCTTGGCGTCGGCTTCGATCCTGGCGTCGAGGTCACCCAGTTCCCGGTTCTCGATGCCGAGCGCGGCGACGCTGCCGGAGAGTTCCTTGTCGAGCTCGACCAGCTCTTTTTCCAGCAGGAACTTGCCCTGTTCTTCGACGCGCAGGACTTTGAGCCTCTGCTCGGCGGCGTCATAAGCGAGCTTCCCCGGCCGGACAGCCGAAAGCAGTGCTGCAGCGTCACGCGACTGCTGCACTAAGAGCTGCTGGGTCGCGACATGATCCTTCCCCGACCCGATGCGTTCCTGGAGGCCCAGCAGCACGTTTTGCGCGGCTTCCAGTTTCTCCTTTTGGGCGTCGCATCCGGCCAGAAATTCCGTCACGCGCTGCATTTCTCCCAGCCCTAGTGCCAGTTGGTCGCGCTTTACCGAAGCGCCTTCGCAAAGACCGCTCAACTCGAGCTGCTTCGCCGGCAATACGAAAACCTGCTCCTGCTTTCCGGCCACCTCGGCCTGCAGGGTCTCCATCTTGGCCAGGATGGTGCTGGTGAGCATCTTGGTGCCGTCGAAGGTTTTACGCCAGGCGTCGATGCCGAGAATCTCGTCGAAGGCATCCTGGCGCTTGGTCGGCTGCCTGATGACGAAGGGACCCAGGAAGTCGTTTTGGAAGGGGCCGATCACCAGCTTGAACTGGTCGGCGAGCGGCCGGCCACTGGCGAGCCCCAAAAGCCCGGCTATGCGCGTCTCGGTCTCCTGGATATTGGCGTGTTCCTCCACCTCGAAGCCGCCCGCGTTCGCCTTGGCGAGGAGCCACTTCCCGGCCGGTCCGACGCTCCTGGTTACCCGGTACTGCTCCCCGTCGGCCGGCTCGAAGACGACACTCACCTCGCCCCTCTTGGTCCCGATGGTGAGGAAACGCTCGGCGCGTGACACGAAGTCCTGGGCACTGACGCCGAAAAGTGCATAGCCGATCGCCTGAAATACCGTGCTTTTGCCGGAGCCGTTGGCGCCGGAAAGCACGTTGATACCGGGAGCAAAGGAGAGTTCCGTGTCACGATGCGATTTTATGTTCTTGAGATGAATGGATACTATGCGCACGGAGCACCTCCACGCGAGAGGAGGCCCAGCAGCTCCTCACCCTCGACATCCCCCTTCAGCACCAGGTCGCGTATCGCCAGGGAGAGCCGAACCAGCTCCGCTTCCCTCCCCTGATAGGCGCTACTAGCCCCGATCAGCTCCCCCAGCACATCCTGTTCAATCTCCGCGAGGCTCTTCTTGACCTTTTCCTCCCCGGACCCTCCCGCCACCTGCGAGAGGTGGTTCTTGAGTTCCAGGTGCAGCGGCCGGCAGATCTCCTCAAGGGTGATTCTCAGCCGCTCCCGGCTCAATTCAAAGGGGTGAAAGCCGACCTTCCCGACCAGCTTCACCTCGATCAGCGGCGAACGTGGGTCGTCGCTGACCGGGATTTTCTCCCGCATCTGGGAGGCAAAGCGCTCCAGGGCCTCGCCGGCGTTCCCCGCGCCGTCCAGATCAACGGTCAGCACCAGCATGGTGCGGGGCGAGCTGGTCCGGAAGAGGTGGCTCAGTGTGCCCTCCTCCTCCAGGGTGACCAGATAGTATCCCTTGTCGTAGCGCTCCTCACCGAAATTTACGCAGTCGGGCGAGCCGGGGTTGAAGGCGTAGGGGCGTCCCTCGGGGGTCTGCACGATGTACGGCTTGTGGCCGTGACCGAGCGCCACGTAGTCGAAGCACTCCGCCAAGGGGAGCGCCTCATCCGGGCGGATGTTGCCGATCTCCACGGGGGAGTAGGTCCAGACCCCGACGTGAAAGAGCAGGATATTCAGCTTCGTGGTGACCGCCTGGCAGATGCGCGGCACATGGTTTCCCGCCTGCGAACCGATATAGCCCAGACCGTAGATATTCACCCCGCCGATCTCGATGTGCCCGCCGGCACCTTGTTCCCGGTCGAAGGGGTCGAATCGGTAGTCCCCTTCAGGAGTTCGGTCCGGCCGCAACAGACTGAGGTAACCAAGCTGGGAGAGCGCCTCCATCCAGGAGACCGCGTCACGGCGGTGGATCCAGTCGTGATTTCCTTCCACGGCGAGGCAGGGAATGCCCGCGTCCTTCAAGGGTTGCAGAATCTCGATGGTCCTGGCGAAAGTCTTGGGTAGTATCTGGCCGGTGTGGAACAGGTCGCCGCCGATCAGCACGAAATCCACCCGCTCCTTTACGGCATCGGCCACGACTGCGGCGAAGGTGGCGAAAAAGTCCTGGTAACGCTCGGCGCCCTGGCCGCCGGAGCGGTAGGTTTTCCCGAGATGAATGTCGGAGGTATGAATGAATCGGATTGGCATGTCGGGAAAGCTCCGGAATCGTGATGCAACAGGTATAACGCCTCGGGTCGTTTCAAGTCAAGAGGAGGGACGCGGCAGGAGAGCCCGCAGCAGAGATAAGTCTGGCGACGGTAAGCCGGTGGGCAGTAAGTCCGTACGCTGATACGTAGGTGGGCCGATAAAGAAATGAACGGATAAGCCGGTAAGTCATGGTGGAGGTTGATTCCAAACAAAGGCGCGACCCGGGTTTCACCGCACCTCCCTTCCGCTGCAAACCGAAGGGAGGTGCGGATGAAACCTGAGGTTAAGCCTCGCTACTTGGCGAAGATCTCCGCAAAAAACTGTTTCATGGCTTCCCAGGAGCGCCGGTCAGCCGCAGCGTTATAGGCAACTCCCTTGCTCGGGTCATTGCCAGAATCCGGATTGGTGAAGGCGTGCACAGCTCCGCCGTAATAGTTCATTTCCCAGTCGACCTTGGCCAGGCGCATCTCCTGTTGAAAGGCCGCCACCTGGTCCGGCGGAACATGGGGGTCGTCCGCTCCGTGCAGGGCGAGCACCTTGCCGCGAATCTTCAGCGCATCAGCCGGATTGGGAGTGTCAAGACCGCCATGAAAGCTGACCGTTCCCTGTACTTTGGCACCGCTACGGGCCAGTTCCAGGGCCGCCGTGCCGCCGAAGCAGTAACCGATGACGGCCAGGCGGTTGCTATCAACCAGAGGATTTTCAGCCAGCACCGCGAGCCCTGCTGCGGCTCGATTCCTGATGAGAGTCCGGTCGTTACCGCGGTACTTTGCCGCCTCCTTGCCGGCAAGCTCAGGCGTTGCCGGGCGCACCCCTTTCCCGTAAATGTCCGCAGCAAAAGCTACATACCCCAGAGAGGCCAATTGCTCGGTGCGCTTCTTCACGTAGGAATTGATTCCGGTCCACTCATGAATAACCAGCACACCGGGCCGCTTTCCTTTCAAGGCGTCGTCATAGGCAAGGTAACCCTCAAGGACGCTGTTTCCCTGGCGATACTCAACGCTTTTAGTTACCAGTCGGGCCTGCGCTGTCTGCGCTATCAGGACCATCATGACTGCCATGAGACACTGCTTCATAGTGAACCTCCCATAAAGGATAAAAAATCATCCGGACGAACTCCGGAGTTGATGGTGAAGTCTAACAGAAATTGAAGTTTGTGCAGCCGATAGAGCCCGTCAAACTGCGGTGCCTCGCAGCGTTGACAGTCCCAGTACATTATATATCATTAACAGATAAGGACGAAGTCAAACTGAAGGTAGCAGATGAGCGCTACTATTTCGCAGCAGAAGGAGATTGATATGAAATCACCCACCCGCTCCCTCGCCTGCCTCGTCACACCCCTTTTTGCCGCGGCGTTTCTGCTCGCAGGTTGCGTCAGTTTCGGAACGGGAGGGACAGCGGGCGCCGGCACGAGCGCGACCCTACAAAGCGTTGATGACGATTATCATCAGGCGCTGCTGCAGGCTGCTGCCACCGAGGAGGCGCTGGACGGATTGGTCATTGCGACAGAGCCGGATCTGAAGCAGTCCTTCAATTTTTTCACCACGAACCGGGACAAGATGGAGCAGATTGGGACTCGACTGGTAAGGCACGCTGATGGAATGTTTTATCGGGGGACCTACTATTTCGTGGAGTCGGGTAAGTCGCTGGAGGCGTGCGCCTTCCCGCGCACCGGGAGGTCCGATGACCAGCAAAGCATCGACTTGGGGGCGGATTTTGACGCCGTTTCAGAGATGGGTGGCGAGGTTAAACGCGCCTTTCGTGCCTTTCAGCTCGACATTGAACAAATCCGCGACTACCTCGCGGCCAACCTGACCCTTAGCGGCGTAGACAGCATCGACAAGATTCTTAATAAAGCGAAGGTGGATAGCGACAGCCTGCAGGATTCGCTACGGCAGGCGCTGGCCGCGTTGCAGCACGCCAAGACGACCCTGGCGCAGGGTCAGAAAAAAGGCTGAACCGGTCCGGCAGTTGCCTTGCCGGAAGTCACCCCCATCCCCACCCCGACCCTTGAAGAGGATGGAGAGTCAAGGACGAACCCGTCAGCGGTAGGGATCGTCCTGATTCTGCTCCGCTTTTCCGGCAGAACTCGGCAGCACCGCAGCAGGCTGAGCCGACCCCAGCGCTACTTCCTTCAGCGGCGTCTTATCCTTGACCGCAAACACCTCAATCCCCGACTTCCCCTCCAGCGGACAAACGTTTTCGCAAATGCCGCAGCCGTTGCAGAGTTCCTCCACCAGGTAGGGCTTTTGCAGACGGATCGGCTTTCCGTTGAGGTCTATCTCCTCCACGATCTCGGAGCGGATCGCCTTTTGGGGGATCGGGCAGTGCTCCTCGCAGACGATGCAGTTGGTTTTGCGTGCATAGGGGAGGCAGTGGTTCTTGTCGAACACCGCTTTCCCGATGACCGCCCGCCTCTTCTGGGAAACGGGAAGGTTCGGGATGGCCGCGGTGGGGCAGACCTGGCCGCAGAGGGTGCAGTTGTACTCGCAGTAACCCAGCCGCGGCGTCACCACCGGAGTGAAGATCCCTTCGATCCCGGCCTGGGATATTGCCGGGTAAAGTGCGCCGGTAAGGCAGACCTTCATGCATTCGCCGCAGCGCACGCACTTATTCAGGAACTCCCCCTCGGACTTCACCCCGGGTGGGCGGAGCAGGCGGGCCTCGGCCTCGGGGCGGCGAAAGCGGAAGGAACCGGAAAGGAGCACGCCGGAGAGCAGGCCGCCCAGAAGCACGCGCCGCTCGGGAAGGAAAGCCCCGGTTCCCGGCTTTTGGAGCGACCAGGAAAACTGCACCCGTTTCTGTCGGCAGGCCCCCAGGCATTCCATGCAGAGGATGCACTCCTCCTGGAGCAGTGCGTCGCCGTCAAACGAGGTGGGGCAGGTCGAGCGGCACGCCTTGCAGTCGCTGCAAAGCTGTGCGGGGAAACGTTTCAGGGGGGAGAACCTGCTGAAGAGGCCGAGCAGGGTGCCGAGCGGACAAAGGTTCCGGCACCAGTTGCGGGTTTCGTAGCGCTCGAGAAACACGATGGCCAGAAACAGCAGCGCGGATAGGAAGGCGAGCGGATAAAAGGTTTCCCTAAAAGGGAGCAGGTGATCGCGCAGCAGGTCAAAACCGGGGGCCAGGTGGTCCCGGCGCTCGCCAATGAGCCGGTACAGTCCAACCCAGCCGCTGCGCACCGCGCCGCCGAAGAGCGGATAGAGAAAAAAGGTGAGTGCGCGCAGCAAAATGGCGATCGGATCGAGGATACCAGCCAGGTTCACGTGGAAAAGGGCGGAGGAGACCAGCGGCAGCAGCAACCAGTATTTGAGGTTACCTTTAAGGACCTGGAGGGGGAGCGTTTTCTTGATCCGGACGGTCACCAGGTCGAGCACGGTTCCGAGCGGGCAGATCCAGCCGCAGAAAAAGCGCCCGAGGAGCAGAGTGAAGATCAGGGTCAAAAGTGCCGGGAACAGCAGCCAAGTAAAGGAGCGGGTTGCCGCGAGGTAGCTCACCAGGACCAGGGGGTCGGCCCGGAAAAAGCTGTTGACGGCGGCAGAGATCGTGTCGGAGCCACGATACTCGGTCTGTACGAACAGTACCAAAAACACCAGCAGAAACAGCAACTGGGAGACCCTGGCACTCGTTGTCTTTTTCATATCAGTTTCAGGCCCTTACGATGCGAACTTTTTTCAGATTTATCTCGCCCAGTCCCCTTTTGTGCGCCGCCACGGTGATCGAGATATCCTCGGGCCGGTGGCCGAACAGGGTGGTGGCGTAGGCGTCCGCGGCGACGATATCGCTGGAGGCCATCACCTTGTGGAGCTGCTTCACGTCGGCAAGGCTTCCCCCCTGCGGGCCGTGGGCGGTCAGCACCCGGGTGGCGTCGATCACGACCAGGTGACTCTTGAGCGCACCGTTCACGTCGGAAAGTGCCTCGTCGATATTTTTATGGATGGCGCCGCGGTTGCCGCCCATGACCCCCATGACGTTCTTGAGCCCGAGGCTCACCTTGGTCAACTGGTGGTGCTTGGCGACCGGCACATTGATAAAGACGTCGGCATGAAGTGCCTCGTCGTAAAGCTCCCACTCGCTCAGGACCTTCCCCTTGAGCTCGACCTTCTTGAAACGCTCGTTCTCGATATACTTAAGCTCTACGTTTTTCATCCCTTTGAGCGCCGCGACCATGCCGCTATTCACGTAGCAGCGCCGCTCATCGTTGCAGGAGCGGTCGAATACCTTCACCTTTTTGGCCCCGGCGCGCAGGGCCTCCTCCACCACGGTACGCACCACGATCGGGTTGGTGTTTGCGGCCTGCTCGGAGTTGCGGTCCCAACCCATGTTCGGTTTTACCACGACCACGTCGCCACTTTTTACGAACCTTTTCATCCCCCCGATAGCGGCGATGGCATTGCGCGTCACCTGGGCGTAATCCTTCCCCTCGGCAACCGCCAGCAGCGGCCCCTCTGCGGCACTCACCCCGCGCAGCAGCCAGTGATGGAAAACCGCGGACAGACCGACAAGTTTTAGGAATGCTCTTCTTTTCACTTACGCCTCCTTCAGGTACCGGTTTTCTGATAGTTTCGCTGCTGGCGCCACCGTTGGGCGAATGATTATTCGCCCCTACATTTTTCAGGTGCTCCGTTGGGGCGAATAACCATGTCCCCCGGCTGGGCTGCCAAACGGGTGGCCGGTCAATCTTTTCAAGCACTTCGTAGGGGCGAATCATCATTCGCCTCAGCACTACCATTGAAGGCAAAAAGGCCCGATGATTGCGCCAGCTAAGCCTGGCGCCTGCAGATCATGAAGATGTCGCCTTATCAGCTGTGATATGGAGTTGGCAGTGCAGGCATTTACGCAGGTAGAAAAGAGCCATACCGTTCACATGATAGTAGTGCCCGCAGCGCGGACATTTTGCCAGGGCGGAGACGGCCACAGCGACGATAAGGAGCACCAGCCAGAGGAAAAAAACCGGAAGTGACCCTTGGAACGAGTGCGTGATCCGCTGGGTAGTCCACATGGTCGGCAGATAGGCGATCAGTACGAACCAAAGTAGCCAGCGCCGCCGGCGTATCTTGACCAGCCCCGGGCCAAGGTCCTTGTTTTCTTCGGTTTTAGAAGCGTTACTCTCCAAAAGACCCCTCGCGCGGCAGCTGCCATTCTGGCTTTCGGCACGACCAGCCAGAGGCAGGCCTGCACACTTTTAAATTATGAAAACGCCCAAGTCACCCCGCAGTTACCTCTCCCGCCTTCGCGCCTAGCGCGTCGGCGCGCAGGCCCGAAGCGGAAGGGCCAGGTAGGGGAACGCTCACCAACTAAACGCTTTTATCGGATTTCTTTGCAGGGCTGTCTTCCCGGTACTTAAGAGTCAGCCCTTTGAGGAAATTTCTCAGCAACTGATCGCCGCACTCCTTGTAATTCTCATGCCCCTTGGTGCGAAAAATGGCGCTCAGTTCCGATTTGGAAGTCGGGAACCCTGCCAATTTCAGTACGGCAAGCATGTCTGCCTCTTTCAACTCCAAGGCAATCCTGATTTTCTTCAGAATGTCGTTATTGGCAAGTTGTTTGCCGTTGGAAACTGCAGCAGCGGGTTCACCTGGGCGCTGGCCGCGCTTCAGCGCGATTAACCCATCAAGAAAATCTTCCAAGACAGCGTCGTTGCACTCCTGATATCCCTCCTCGCCCTCTTTCTTGAACATGGCCATGAAGTCAGGTGGCGAGAGATCTCTCCCTGAGAGTCTGAATATTTCTATCATTGCAGGATTACTTAGATCCAGCGCGTAACGAAGCCTGCGAAACACATCATTATTTGTCATCAAAACTCCCGATGTTGCTGCAAAAAAGTGGGTATGGATCGGAAATAGGCTCGCCCCCTGAGCCGGGAACCGAACGGAGTTGGCCCCTGCCTTGACTGCGCCGTGCCGTCGCGACATTGCTAACCGGGAGCCGGTACCGGCGCGATACCCGCAATACATACCATGTACTGCGCGGGCCGGCAATGCTTTAGATAGCATCTTTCGGAGCGCTGCACAAATTCGCAACAGCTCTGAGAGGTCAGCCTCGGAATTTTTTTAACGAGTGTTTGAACCGCGGATAGGCGGGCTTAGCCTCTGATCTTCAGCGGGAGATTCCCGGGACGGAATTGCCTGGCAGCCGATTGTTACCCGGCAGACTTTCCCTGGCGACGGACTCCAGCGTCACTTGGGCATTTTTATAATCGAGCCTGTCGAGCTGCGACTTCAATTTTTCAAGTTCAGCCGACGGGCTCAGCAGCGGAAGTAAACGCTCAAAAAGCGCTACCGCCTGCATGTTGTTGGAACAGAGCAGACCGGAGAGCTTGGTGAAGAGTGTGGTGATTTCTTCGGTAGCTCCTTTAAGGGCGATCCGCTGGCGCGGGAAGTCGTCACCCTCCAGGGTTTTGGCCGCATCGAAAACCAACTGCAGCTCGCTTTGCAGGGCAACCAGCAGCAGTTCTACGGTTTCCGGACTCCCTTCCTGCAAGGCTCCATCCAGCTCAGTCAACGCGGCACAGACCCTTTCGGCGCCGAGATTCCCCGCCAGGCCGCTCAGCATATGCAAGAGAGCTGCTGCCTGGCCCGGCACACCGTTGCGCAGTGCCTCCCGAAGCTCGGCAACGGCGCCGTGGTGCTGGGCTCTGAAGGCTACCAGCAACCGGGCCATCAGCGGCGCATTACCGCCCACCCGCTTCAGCCCTGCGTTCAGGTTGAACCCGGACAACCGGTCCGCCAGAGAGAGCACCCGATCCTCGGCGTCGCAAACCCGCCCCTCTTCCCGAACCGGTGCGCGGCTTAGCCATTTATTGAGTACCTGGAACAGTTCGTCGAGATCGATCGGCTTGGCGACGTGGTCACTCATCCCCGCCTTCAGGCAACGCTCCCGCTCGTCAGAAAGCGCGTTGGCCGTCATGGCGATGATCGGAAGTGCCTTTCCTGAGCTCTCCTCCCTGATGAGACTCGTTGCCTGAAAGCCGTCCATAACCGGCATCTGGATGTCCATGAGCACCAGGTCGAAAGGGTGTTCCGCCTGAAGTACCGCCTGCACCGCCTCGTGTCCGTTGCCGGCGAGCGTCACCAGGGCGCCGGAGCGCTCCAGAATTTCGCGGGCGATCTCCTGGTTGATCGGGTGATCTTCGGCAAGCAGCACCCGCGCTCCCCGCAGCCGGCTCGGTGCGGGCCCCTCTTCGGGTGAGCCGAACACGTCCTCGAGCCGGTTTTGCAGCATTCTGGGAAGTACCGGCTTGGCTAGAAACGCCCTTACCCCGATGGCGGCACCCTGATCGACGACCCTGGCATTTTCGAATGCAGTGGTGATGATGACCGCCGGAGCCTGGGTAGAACTCAGCGCCTCCCGGATCAGGCGCGCGGTTTCCAGTCCGTCCAGGTCGGGCATGCGCCAGTCGAGGAACACCAGCTGATAGCGCTCAGAAGCATCCTCCCCGGCGCAGCGCAGCACTTCCTCCAGCGCCTGGCGCCCGGTGGCAACGACCTTCACCCTCAGGGAGTGAGCCTGCAGCATTTCGGCGAGCAGCAACGCCGCAAGGGCGTTGTCGTCGGCCACCAGGACCATCGGGCCGTCGCACTGATCCGCAAAAGAACGGGACTGGTAAGCGATGCTGCTCCCTGCCTGGAAGTGCGCGCTGAAGCGGAAACTGCTTCCCCTCCCCGGCTCGCTCAACACCGATATTTCTCCCCCCATCAGCTGCACCAGGCGGTTGCAGATGCTAAGCCCAAGACCCGTACCGCCGAAGCGCCGCGTCGTGGAGCTGTCGGACTGGGTGAAGGGCTGGAACAGCTTGCCGATCTCACCGTGGGTGAGCCCGATGCCGCTGTCGCTGACGGTGAAACGGAGGGTGAGGCCAGCGGAATCCGGCTCCTCCTCACCCCGTTCGACAACCAGTATCACCTGACCGTGCTCGGTGAACTTTACCGCGTTACCGAGCAGGTTGATCAGCACCTGTTCCAGCCGATGCGGGTCACCCACCAGCGCATCCGGCACCGCGGGGTCGATCCGGTACAGGATCTCCAGCCCCTTTTGCGCCGAGCGGACCGTGATCAGGCCGGCAATCCGGGTGAGGGAATCATGCAGTGAAAACGGGATGGACTCGATGGTGAGCTTTCCCGCCTCGATCTTGGAAAAGTCGAGGATGTCGTTTAGGGTCCCGAGCAGCGACTGGGAGGCCGCCAGGATCTTTTGCAGGTAATCGCGCTGCTTGTCCGAGAGATCGGTCTGCAAGGCAAGCTGACCGAGGCCAACGATGGCGTTCATTGGAGTGCGGATCTCGTGACTCATGTTGGCCAGGAATTGCCCCTTGGCGATATTCGCTGACTCGGCCGCCTCTTTAGCCCGTAACAGAGCCTCTTCACTTCGCTTGTGCTCGGTGATGTCGTCAATGAGTAGCAGCAGATGCGCCTCCCCCGAGCTGATGAAATGGGTAAGGACGCTATCGAGTTGCACCTCCTTGCCGAAGCCGGTGACGAAATGCACCTCCCGGCGGGAGGAAAGCCCCGTCGCCAGCACCTCTTCGGCACGCAGGTAGAGCCCGCCATGGTTCCAGCTCTTGAGCTGGCGGAAGTTGAGCTGCAGCACCTCCTCCAGCGAGGCCCCGAGGATGGACGCCGCGGCTTCGTTTGCCAGCACGCACTCGCCTCCCGCGGCGCGAAAAGCGATGATCCCCGAGGTCGATTCGTTGATGATCATGCGGTTCAAGTCGAGCACTTCGGTAAGCTCGCGGGTCCGGTCCGCCACCCGCAACTCCAGCTCTTGAATTATCGGTGGTTCTAAGTTCATGGCTTGGCGACTCCCTATTGGGACCCTCATTAATCGAAAAAGTGGCTACCGGGACGCCGGCGCAGCGGAGTCCTGATTCCTTCTAGGGGTCGAACTCCACCGTGGTGGTAAGGTTGCGTCCCTGCTCCTTGGAGCGATAGAGGGCGGCATCGGCTTGGCTTAGGAACCACTGAGCGCTACGCCCTTCCGAGGCAGGCGCGCTCACCACCCCGATGCTCAGGGTGACGCAACCGGCGACGTCGGAGAAGGCATGCGGCAGCGCCTCCTCGCACATGGAGCTGCGCAGGTGCTCCGCAAGGTGCGTCGCCTGCACAGCGCCGGTCTCGGGGAGGATGATGGCAAACTCCTCACCACCATAGCGGCAGGGGAAGTCGCTTCCCCTTTGGAACAGGCGCTGCAGCATGCTGCCGATCCGGCGCAGGGCGTCGTCGCCTGCCTGGTGGCCGTAGCGGTCATTGTAGCGCTTGAAGAAATCGATGTCGCACATAATGAGGGAAAGCGGGGTGCCGCAGCGCTGTGCCCGCCGCACCTCGGCGTCCAGGGTCTCATCAAGGAAGCGACGGTTGGCAAGGCCGGTAAGCCCGTCCATCCGGGCCAGCTGCTCCAGTTGACGGTTCTTGCGGGCCAGTTCCTCGCTGAGCGCTTCCAGCATCCGGCTGCGCCGGGTCAGCTCCAGATGGTTGCGCACCCGGATCGCTACCACCGGCGGGCTGATCGGCTTGGTTATATAGTCGACCGCCCCGCACTCAAGCCCCCTTGCTTCCTCCTCAGCACTGACGGCTGCCGTGACGAAGATGACCGGGATCTGGGCAGTTTGTTCCTCGCTTTTAAGTCTGCGGCAAACCTGGAACCCGTCCAACTCCGGCATCATGATGTCCAGCAGGATCAGGTCTGGAACCAACGCGGCCGCAACCTTCAGCCCCTCGGCTCCGCTCGTGGCGAAGAAGATCTGGTATTCGTCCTGCAGCATTTCGTTCAATACCGAAATATTGGCGGGGGTATCGTCAATAATGAGGATTTTTTGCTGCGGCGGATTCTTTTGCATAACAACCTCTAACCTAGCGCAGCCCCGATAAGCCTGACCGTTAGTGGGAAGGCACGAGCTGCAAAGCGCCAATTGATTATAAAACAAAATTTTCAAAAAACAGGTTTCCAATGATATTATCTACCCTTGCTTCCCAATAAAAAAGGGGCACCCTTTTGGGCAAGCCCCTCACTTAAAGTGTTGATCAAGTAACATTAAAAGCCCTCCAGGTCTGTCTTGGGGGGCTTTTTTGCGTGGTAAAATATTTCCTGAAGGTCACGCACCACCACGTATTTCCCTTCTGCTGGGGTTGCTGTCTCGCACAATTATCTTCGGAGCCAAGGAAAGGAAACGGGGGTAATTATGAGGGGAATCGTCGTATTTGTATGGATGGTATTCTCATTGGAAACTGGACTGAAAAAATATTCGAGTTCCGACATGTTGATGGTTTTACTGTATTTGTGCGTATGTGAATCGGCATGCAATAATGACCCACCTACGGCCATAATCGGCGTCCAAAATTGACCCACCCCAGCTCTCTGCTCCATACTCTCCAGATTCTATCG
>JGI24143J45723_1000922_pt1 | contig 14712 bp, 15 predicted proteins | sample BarGraIncu00432A_FD_45723 | JGI IMG/M metagenome (IMG submission 45723)
GTCCACTACGCAGAACTCTCCGGGCGGGCACCTCAGTGGCGAGCAAAGAACTCGCTTGTGCTTCAGGTCGATGACGAGGCGGGTCGCCAGCGGAGCGGGAAAGTCGCCTGCAGGAACCTCTCCATGGTCGAAAGCCAGAGAGTCGAGGATACTCGGATCCGCGTAGGCGGCAAGATCGGCGATGATCTCATCTCCTTCGTCCCAGGCATTGATATGGTGGAGCGCGAACAGCGGGCGCGTGGAAAGTGTCGTCTTCAGTGCACCTGTCCTCCGGTCGACGACCAGGACTCTACTCCCTCGCCCCGCGTCCCAGACGTAATTTCGCAGGTACGGACGTCTGGATGAGCTCAGGGAGCGCGGATATGCCGTGAAGGGCCCTTCGACGAGAACGACCCATCGTGCCGTTACACTGAAGGAGTGCATGTATCCAAGGCGCGAAGACGGGACAGCACAGAGGCGTCGCGTTCTTCCTTCAGGACCGGTGACTGTAATGACGTATCCGGCAGGATCCCTATTGCAGAGCGACAGGTCGAAGCGCTCTCCGGTGAGCCGGTCGAAGACGGGGTGTGGCGAGGAGGCACAGCATCTGTTCAGGTGTGCCCGTCGCCTTGTGCGTATTGTCGCCAGTGTCGTGGGATCGACCAAGAGACTCTGTGGCGTGTCGCCGAGAGCCTCCAGCTCGTTTCTCCAACTCGTGATGTTCATGTTGGCATTGTCGTTGGAGAGATGACTGCCCCGGTGGACGGACTGGGAGTCGAAACCACCAGCCGGCACGGCGTCTTCCGTCAAAGCTCGACGATACCAGGAACTTGCAAGGAAGCGGTTGCTACAGATGACGCCGTGTGATCCAAAGGTTATTGATGAGAGGAGGGCGAAGCCATCCAGCCAATGTCCAACAGCATGACCCCCAATCTGGAACCTGCCAGGGCCGATTCTGTACATGGTACCGACGAGGCCGGGAGGAACAATTCCCGTGACGCTGAGGGGTACGCTGGACACTTCATCGAGGAGTGAAGCGAAGCCAATGCCGTACCGAGGAGCATAGCCTGGGTTCATGGCCGCTCAGCAGCATCAAGAAATGTGCAGGCTGACGATAACTCCAGCATCTGTGCAATGCTGGCGGAGAGGGTGGGATTTGAACCCACGAACGAGGGAACCCCGTCACCTGCTTTCGAGGCAGGCGCTTTCAACCGCTCAGCCACCTCTCCGTTTGGACCTGATACGTGCAAAGAACTGCTGCAGGACAGCCTCGGCATCAACGCGCAACAAACCAGAAACCACCTCCGGAGCATATCCAAAAATAGGCCGCGTAAGCATATTGCCGTTGCTGCCCACTGCTCCATTGTCGAAATCGTACGCTGAGAACACCACCCGCTGTACCCTCGCAAGAGCTATTGCGGCAGCGCACATTGGACACGGCTCAAGAGTAACATACAGGACGCATCCGTCCAACCGCCAATCTTGCAGACGCTCGGCGCTGGAGCGCAACGCGAGCATCTCGGCATGTGCTGTCGGGTCCTTGGTGCGCTCTCGCGTGTTGTGTGTGGAAGCAAGCAACTCGCGAGCCCTTGTAACAACACACCCCACAGGGATCTCTCCTTCATCAAGGGCACTCCTGGCCTCGGCAAGCGCAAGGAGCATGCAATCAACATCAGTGAGAGCCATGTCAGGACTGGTGCGCCCGACAGGGGTCGAACCTGTAACCTACGGTTCCGTAGACCGTCACTCTATCCAGTTGAGCTACGGGCGCACAACGATGATTGTATTCCATTTCCCCCGGTTGGCAAGCAGAACAGTGAGGATTGCTGGGCAACGTGGCAATAGTGACGCGTACAAATCTGTTATAATCTAGCTGTCGATGAAAACAAGAGCCGAGGTGTGTGTCATAGGTGGTGGTGCTGCCGGTATGCTGGCGGCGTTGTCTGCTGCAAGGTACCTCAAAGCCTCTGGCCATGATGGGTCGGTCCTCATCCTGGAACGGAATCGGGTGCTGGGCAGGAAGCTGGCCATCACGGGCAAGGGCAGGGCAAATGTGACCAATGCGCGTTCACTGGACGAGTTTGTCCAGGCCTTCGGCCTTTCCGGCCGATTCCTCTACCCGGCTTTCGAGTCCTTTTTCTCGGATGACCTTGTCGCTCTTTTTGCTGAAGCCGGCCTGCAACTCAAGACAGAGCGGGGTGGCCGAGTGTTCCCTGTGACGGACAAGGCGCAGGACGTCGTCCAGGCTTTGGGGCTGCTTCTCGTGCGAGACGGTGTTGATATCCTCTACTCGGCTCGGGTCCGAAGGATGGATTCTGAGTCCGGCGACTGGACGATCGGCCTGGAGTCTGGTGGGTCCTTGCGCTGCCGGGCCGTGGTCGTGACCACAGGTGGAAAATCCTATCCTGGTACCGGGTCGACAGGAGACGGCTATGTGCTTCTTGAGCATGTGGGCCATCATCCCGGTCGTCTGCTGCCTGGCCTGGTTTCCCTGCACTGTCCCGAGAAGTGGTTGAGAGAACTTGCGGGGACCTCGCTCGAAGGCGTTGCTGTCGAGGCGTGGGTTGGTCCTCAGCTGCTGGCTCGAACTAAGGGAGAAGTCATGATAACGGACCGGGGGATTGGAGGACCGGCCGTCCTGTCGTTGAGTCTGGCCGTCACACCGGCCCTGGCCGAGAGCCANGCTGTCGTTCTGTGCTTGGACCTGCGGCCCGAGAAGACATTNGCTCAGGAGCTTCACGACATCGAGGCTTGTGGGAATGCNGACGAGATCCTGGTGAATGTCTCGAGGTTCCTTCCGAGGCGGATGGCTCTTGAGCTGATGCGCGTGTGGGGCATCGAAGGAAAGGGCAGGACGCCATTGNCCANGAAAACCCTTGCTGCAGTCGCCAGATCAATCAAGGGAGTGGAGCTGAGATGNACAGGGGCCGATCCTCTCGCCTCCGCGATCATCACGCAGGGGGGTGTTTCTCTGCGAGAGGTCGACCCGCGTTCCATGGGATCGAGACTCGTCCCCGGATTGTTCATTGCCGGCGAGCTCCTGGACCTGCAGGCTGTCACTGGTGGCTATAATCTGCAGGCAGCTTTTTCGACCGGATTTCTGGCCGGAAGGTGTGCGGCTGAATACGTTGCCAAATCACCAAATGACAGTAAACTTTAGGGGTTAAAGAGGTGACAACGACATGGCTGAAATCGGAACGACCAAGGTAAAGCGCGGTTTGGCAGAGATGTTCAAGGGTGGCGTCATCATGGACGTCACGACGGTCGACCAGGCGAAGATCGCCGAAGAAGCNGGTGCAGTGTCAGTCATGGCACTCGAACGGATTCCGGCTGATATTCGCAGGGAAGGNGGCGTCGCAAGGTCGGCTGACCCGGGACTTGTCGAGCAGATCATGGNCGCCGTCTCGATTCCCGTCATGGCCAAGGTACGAATCGGACACATCTCTGAAGCACGGATACTGGAGTATATGGGCGTCGACTTCATTGACGAGAGCGAAGTGCTGACTCCCGCTGATGTCACGTATCATATCGACAAGTGGCAGTTCAAGATCCCCTTCGTATGCGGAGCGCGCAATCTGGGCGAGGCGCTGCGGCGCGTCAGCGAGGGAGCTGCGATGATCAGGACGAAGGGCGAGCCGGGCACCGGAGACGTCTCTGAGGCGGTCACCCACATGCGGGCGGTCATGAACGAGGTTCGCAAGGTGCAATCGATGCTCGAGGATGAGCTCGTGGTCGAGGCGAAGGACCTTGGGGTCAATGTTGAACTACTGCGCGAAGTGCGTACGCTGGGACGTCTTCCCGTGGTCAACTTTGCAGCGGGGGGCATTGCTACCCCGGCCGACGCGGCACTCATGATGACGCTTGGGGCCGATGGTGTTTTTGTGGGTTCTGGCATTTTCAAGAGTTCGGATCCGCTTCCGAGAGCAAAAGCCATTGTAGCGGCAACAACTTACTGGGAAGATCCTAAGGTACTCTTCGAGGTAAGCAAGGGCTTGAAGGAAGGTATGTCGGGCATAGACGCACGCACGCTCGTCGAGCTGGATAAGATGCAGGTGAGGGATAACTAGAGGTGGTCATCGGCGTCCTCGCTCTTCAGGGCGACTTTCGAGAACATGCTAGCATGGTCCGGTCCCTCGGTGTGCAGGCCCGTCTCGTTCGTCTCCCCGAGGAAGTCGAGTCCGTGGATGGGCTGATTATCCCGGGGGGCGAAAGCACGACCATGGGGAAGCTCATGGTCAAGTATGGAGTGGATCGAGCTATCGTCGACCATTTCAACGCAGGCAGACTGGCGATCTATGGCACGTGCGCAGGGATGATCGTTTTGGCCCAGGGTATCGAGGGAAGCCAGGCACAACCTCACCTGGGACTTCTGGATGTGACTGTTCAGCGGAATGCGTTTGGACGTCAGAAAGAGTCGAGCGAGGAAGATCTGGAAATCGAAGGGCTGGATACGCCATTACATGCGCTGTTCATTCGGTCGCCGGTGATCATCCGGACAGGACCTTCTGTAAAGGTACTGGCAAGGGTAGCACAGGGGCCGGTCTATGTGCAGCAGGGAAGGCTCCTTGCTTCTTCGTTCCATCCGGAGCTTGGAAGCGATACAAGGGTACATGAACATTTTCTGCAATTGGCAGAGCAGAGCTCAAATCAGGAGGTCTAGATGTCTGGACATTCCAAGTGGCACAATATTCAGGCCAAGAAGGGCGTGGAAGACGCCAAGCGTGGTCGTGCTTTCACCAAGATCACTCGAGAGATCATTATCGCGGCGAAGGCAGGCGGCGGGAGCTCCGAAACGAACACGCGATTGAGAGCGGCTGTAGAAAAGGCCAAGTCAGCAGGTATGCCTAATGACAACGTCAAGAAGGCAATCATGCGTGGAACCGGAGAGATGGAGGGTGTCAGCTACGAGGAGACCGGCTACGAAGGTTATGGCCCCAATGGCACCGCATTCATCATCCAGGCCTCGACTGACAACAAGAACCGCACTACGTCGGAAATCAGAAGGATCCTCTCTCAACACGGTGGTGCGTTGGGAGAGAATGGATCTGTCAGCTGGGGCTTCGAGCGCAAGGGTTCGCTGGAAATCGATCCGGCTGACAAAGGATATGACGATCTCTTCATGGTTACAGTCGACTGTGGTGCAGAGGACCTCAAGCAGGACGATGAGACGACGACTGTCATCACCGGACCTGAGGATGTCTACAAGGTGCGTCAGGCTCTCGAGGCTGCTGGGATTGTCGTGAAGTCGGCATCTCTGGTCATGATCCCCAAGACCCTTGTTTCTGTCGCCATTGACGATGCGCGAAAAATCGCGCGGCTGGAGGAAGCGCTGGACGAGCACGATGACGTCAGCGACTACTTCTCCAACTATGAGATGAGCGACGAGGTCATGAAGCAGCTGGAGCAGGAAAGCTAGAGACTGTATGCTTACTCTGGGAATTGATCCCGGACTGGCACGCATCGGCTACGGTGTCGTTTCATCAGACGGCGACACCGTAGCCCTTCTTGACTATGGGTGTCTGGAGACCCATCCTGGTACGCCATATCCAGACAGGCTCAAGTACATCTACGACGGCGTCCGCCGACTCGTCCGCAGGTACAAGCCGGACGCTGTGGCGCTCGAGTCCCTGTTCTTCTTTCGAAACGCCCGGACGGTCATGAGGGTCAGTGAGGCGCGCGGAGTCATTGTCCTTGCCATCGGCACATGTCACGTTCCTGCGTTCGAGTATACCCCTCAGCAGGTGAAGCAGGCCGTCTCATCATATGGCATGGAGAGCAAGAAGAACGTCGAAATTGCTGTGCGCCAGATTCTTGGTGTCGAGGAGCATATTACGCCTGATGATACAGCTGATGCCATTGCTATCGCCCTCTGCCATACGTTCACGGGGGCCTATCGCGAGGCAGTTCTGGCGGAGGAGACCGATGATTGCTCTGATTAGGGGGACCGTATATCGCAGATTGGATTCTGCCATTATCGTTCTTATCGGCGACATCGGGTATGAGGTAAGAGTGGTGGACCCCGTCATGTTCGAGGTTGGGGAAGAGGTCGAATTGCGGACATACCATGTCGTCAAGGAAGACCGGCAGGAGCTCTACGGTTTTGTCGAACCACTGGACTATGAAGTGTTCGCCGACCTTGTCGAGCATGTTCCGGGCGTTGGCGCCAAGACCGCCCTGAGCCTTCTGCGTGCTGCACCTGCGTCTCGCCTCATCGAAGCAGTGCGGGAACAGAATGTTGGGCTCCTCACTTCTGCGCCCGGCATAGGGAAGAAAAATGCCGAGCGTATCCTCATCGAGTTGCGCCCGATCGTCAACCGCAAGTACGCTGAACTTCTGTCTGCAGAGGGCATGACAGGAACGGAATCCTCCGTGCTGGCAGAGGTGGAGATGGCGCTCCGGTCTCTCGGATACTCACAACGAGAGATCAGTGGGTCTCTCCGGGAGCTTGGCGCGACGAAGGACCGTTCGGCCGAGGAACTCGTGAGTGATGCCTTGCAGCATCTTTCGAGGAAATAGGGTATGGCTGCCGGCGAGGAGAAGCGTGTACGTCGGAAAGCACCTGTTGCTCAAGCCCCGCTGTCGTCGGGGAAGCCCGAGAGTGACGCGGTGGGTTCGACGCTGCGGCCACGACGTCTTGAGGATTTCATAGGACAGGAGCAGCTGCGGAACAACCTGGACATTTTTATCAAGGCTGCACTCAGCCGCAAAGAGCCTTTGGACCACTGCCTGCTCTACGGCCCTCCTGGTCTGGGCAAGACAACACTCGCACAGATCATTGCCGTGGAACTTGATGTGCGGTTCAAGTACACGAGCGGACCGGCACTCACGCGGGCAGGTGATCTTGCCAGCATTCTGGTATCGCTCAGGGAGCAGGATGTGCTGTTCATCGACGAGATTCATCGTCTGCCGCCCGCGGTGGAAGAGTCTCTGTATTCTGTCATGGAGGATTTTCAACTGCCCATCATTCTCGGGAAAGGGCCAAGCGCCAAGATACTGACGATACCCGTCAAACCGTTCACTCTCATCGGAGCGACCACCCGGTTCGGCATGTTGTCCGCCCCTCTTCGTGAGAGGTTTGGCATCATCATGCGTATGGATCCATACAACGAGGAGGAACTGTCCCAGATCATCGCCAATGCCGCCTGCCGCCTTGAGACGGTTGTGGAGCCGGCTGCTGCCGGACGCATTGCTGGTCGCTCACGCGGCATTCCTCGCATAGCACTTCGGAACCTGAAACGTATCAGAGACTACTTGGCATGGAAGGGGGCTCCAGTCGTTGATGTCAAGCTGGTCGACGAGGCTTTCTCACGGCTCAACATCGACAAGTATGGCCTGCTGGATATCGATCGGCGGCTCCTTGGGGCTATCGATGAAAAGTTCAGAGGCGGCCCAGTGGGGCTCGACAGCCTGGCTTCTGCGATCAGTGAAGACCCCGAGACGGTGTCCGTCGTCATCGAGCCGTATCTGGTGCAGTTGAATTTCATCACGCGGACATCGCAGGGACGCGTCATAACGGACCTGGGCCGGCGATATCTGAAGGGTCATGATAGTGTCTCCGGCGGCGGGAAAGATGTACTGTTCTGACGTCTGCGAAGGCGCTGTACCTTGATAATGTGCGGGAGGCCAGTATAATTAACTAGAGCCTGTGCAATAGTGCGGGTTTGTCGGATTCCAAAGCACGGAGAGATGGCCGAGTGGCTGAAGGCACTCGCCTGCTAAGCGAGTGGGTGGCTAATACCGCCTCCCGGGTCCAAATCCCGGTCTCTCCGCCATTCTGGTTTAGAAGGCGCGCCACTATGCTTCTTGCCATTGATGTCGGGAACACCAACATAGTCTGTGGCCTGTTCGACGGTACTGTCCTGCGCGATAGTTGGCGCCTGACGACTGATCGGGGCAAGACTGCCGATGAATACAGCGTATTCATCCGCAGTCTGTTTCAGTTTTCCGATGTCCAGCTGGGGGATGTAGAGTCCGTCGTTCTGGCTTCTGTTGTCCCGCCGCTTACGCCAATCATGCGCCGCCTCGTCGATCGCATGTTTCATCTCCAACCCCTCATGATCTCGACAGCGCTCAACACTAACATCACATGGGAGGTCGAGTCTCCATCAGAGATGGGGGCCGACCGAATTGCTGATTGTGTCGGCGGGTATATGAAATATGGGGGACCCTGCATCATCATCGACCTCGGGACTGCGACGACGTTCAACTTTGTGAGTGGCGATGGAAGGTATCTTGGGGGGTCCATAGCACCCGGTCTTCTCAACTCGAGCGAATCCCTGTTCACCAAGACGGCCAAGTTGCCCCGTATCGAGCTTGAGCGCCCCGCAACAAGCCTNGGAATTGACACGATTACGCAGATGCAGGTTGGTGTCGTCTGGGGCATGGTTTTCATGGTCGATGGCATGATCCAGCGTATCCGCCAGGATGCGGGTTGTCCAGATGCCAGAGTGATCCTGACGGGGGGGCTGTCGGGTGTGGTGGTTCCTGGCTTGCAGACAAAGTGCGTGCATGACCCGGATCTCACGCTCGATGGCTTGCGAATCCTCTTTGAGTTGAACAGGGGCAGGATCGAGTGAACATAGGGCCGCTGAAGCTCGATGGGCGCGCCTTTCTTGCGCCCCTTGCGGGGTATGGCGATTCCCCNTTTCGCATTCTGTGCAGGCACTATGGCGCAGCCATGGTATACACAGAGATGGTTTCGTCCCTCGGCATCAAGTTCAGCAACACCAAGACATTCGGAATGCTGGTGTTCGATCCTGTTGAGCACCCTGTCGACTTCCAGATGTTTGGGGCTCGACCTGATGCAATGGCGCAAGCTGCAGAGGTTCTGGCAAAGGCTGGGGTCGATGCCATCGACATCAACATGGGATGTCCCGAGCCAAAAATCGTGAAGACCGGTGCCGGATCAGCGCTGCTGAGGGATCTTCCTCTTATCGATGCAATCACGTCCGCCGTTGTGCGGGCGACGCGGCTGCCGGTTACAGTGAAAATACGCAAGGGATTCCTGCTCGACAATAACGTCACCGAGGAAATCCTGGCCATTTGTGAGAAGAACGGTGTAGCAGCTCTTGCGATTCATGGCAGTACCGCTGTGCAGGAACGTTCGGGCTCGAAGGACTGGGATGTCATCGCTGCAGCAAAGGCGAAGGCGACCATACCAATCATTGCGAACGGGGGTGTCAAGAAGGCTGAGGACGCGAAGAGGTTTCTCGACTACACTGGAGCCGACTACGTGATGATAGGGCGGGCAGCTCTCGGGAATCCGTGGGTCTTCGAGCAGATAAACGATGTTCTCAATGACAGGAGTCCTCGCAAGCNCGGAGTTGATGAGCGGTTCAGGGTCATGCAGGAGCATGTCGACCGCGAGGTCGCTCTNAAGGGGGAGATCATTGGAGTCAAGGAGATGCGCAAGCACCTCGCTTTCTACTTCAAGGGCCTCCCTGAGGCGACGACGTATCGAGGGCGCATCAACCAGGTGAAGGAAGTAGACCAGCTGAAGAAGCTGCTGAATGAGTACCGTGCACTGTGCACGGGTGCCAGCGAGGAGGATCGCCATGATGCATGACGAAGAAGAGCATTTCGACGAAGAGATTGAAATCACCAATGTGCGTGAAGATGACGAAGAGAAGCTGTACATCAGCCCCTCTCAGCACAAAAAGATGCTGGAGGAGCTCAACAGGCTGAAGACCAAGGAGCGCCTTCGCATCGCAGAGCGCATCAAGGATGCCAAAGGTTTCGGCGATCTCTCGGAGAATGCCGAGTACGAAGAGGCTAAGAAGGAGCAGGCGTTCATCGAGGGAACCATCATGGACGTCGAGCGTCAGCTCGAGCACTCCGTGGTCGTCGAACCAGGCGATACGGGCACAGGCGAAGTTCACATGGGCTGCAAGGTCCAGGTACTCGACATGGAGACTGCCAAGACTCGCTGGTTCACCATCGTCGGCAATCTCGAAGCAGATCCTATGGAAGGTCACATTTCCATAGATAGTCCGGTAGGCAAGGCCCTCGTGGGCAAGCGCGCGAAGGAGACCGTTGCTGTACGTATCCCTAAGGGTCGAGTCTCATACAAGATTCTCTCCATCGAGAAGGTATAGTCGTGCTGGAACTCAACGAGGTTGAGCAGAGCCGCAAGGGCAAGATTGGGGAGCTTCGCGAACAGGGGATCGACCCGTTCGGGCACAGTTTTGGGGACGCACTTGCGACAGCCTACATCGTGGAGCACTTTGATGAGCTGGGAGACAGGACGGTTCGTGCCAGGGGGCGCGTCATGGCTGTTCGTGGCCATGGAAAGGCATGTTTCCTCGTGTTGGCGGACATGTCCGGGCGGATCCAGCTGTATGTGCGCTCTGACGACCTCAAAGAGCCTGCCTATGACTGGTTCAAGAAGTATGTCGATTCCGGTGACATCATTGGGGTCGAGGGAACACTGTTCGTAACGAAGACCGGAGAGAAGACCATCGCCGTCGCAAGACTGTGGGTTCTGTCGAAGGCGATCCGTACGTTGCCCGAGAAGTTTCATGGCCTCACGGATGTGGAAATCCGTTATCGCCAGCGCTACGTCGACCTCATGGTTAACCCCGAGGTTCGAGACGCTTTTGAGAAGAGGTCTCGTATGGTTTCGCATATCCGGACATATTTGACGGAGCGAGGGTATCTTGAGGTCGAGACTCCGATGCTTCAACCGATCGCAGGTGGTGCAACTGCCCGTCCGTTCGTGACGTATCACAATGCACTTGATCAGGATCTATTCCTGCGCATTGCTCCGGAATTGTACCTGAAGAGGCTTCTGGTCGGTGGTTTCGAGAAAGTCTTCGAGATCAACCGGAGTTTCAGAAACGAGGGCATCGACACGGTTCACAACCCGGAGTTTACGATGATGGAACTGTACGAAGCCTATTCAGACCTTGATGGTATGATGAGCCTGACCGAGAACCTCATCCTTGACTTGGTCGAGAAGGTCACGGGTATGCCGCACGTGCATATGGGCGAGCGGCTGATCAACTTCACCCGGCCATTTGCACGGACTACGTTCGACGAGGCCATGCAGAAGTACACGGGCGTTGGTCTGGAAGAGTTGCGCGATGATGGGCTGGCGCGTCGCAAGATCGCAGAATTCGGCATTCATATGGACAAGTCGTTCGAATATGCCAACGTCGTCAACGAGGTGTTCGACAAGATGGTCGAGCCCAACTTCATCGACCCGACGTTTGTGCGTGACTATCCCGTGGAAACATCTCCGCTTGCCAAGCGCATGGCGGAACAGCCGCAGAGAGTCCAGCGCTTCGAGCTTTTTGTCGGAGGGATGGAGCTTGCCAATGCCTTCACCGAACTCAACGACCCCATGGACCAGGAAGAAAGGTTTACGAAGCAAGCGGCCGCGAAGGCCAAGGGCGATGACGAAAGCCAATCCATGGATTTCGACTATGTGCGTGCCCTGCAGTACGGTATGCCGCCTGCGGGTGGACTTGGCATCGGGATCGACAGACTTGTTATGCTTCTGCTCGGCGTGGAGTCTATCCGTGAGGTTATCCTGTTCCCTCAGCTGAAGAGAAGGGAGTCACAGGACTGACGTTCTTGTCTCGACATAGGAGGGCATGATGGCGAAGCCCCAGGTTCAGTACAGGTGCAGCGAGTGTGGACATATCAGTGTCTCGAGGCTCGGGAAGTGCCCCGAGTGTGGGTCTTGGGGCTCCTTCGTTGAGGACGTGTCCGAGATCGAGGTCACGGCGCGGCCGGCCTCGAGAGTACCAATTTCCGGGATACTGCCCGCCGAGGCGGATCTGGACGTTGCTGTAGAAAATGTCCAGCCTGAGCAGCGCATGGTGACTGACATCGAACCGTGGGACGAAGTGTTGGGAGGTGGCCTGGTGGTCGGTTCTGCCGTCCTCGTGGGAGGGGAACCTGGCATCGGAAAGTCGACACTTGTCCTGCAGGCGGCAACGGCTCTGGGACAACACGGAAAGGTGCTGTACGTGAGCGGTGAGGAGTCTCGCTCTCAAATCCTCGGGCGTGTTCGGCGACTGGGGCTGGACCCGAAGAACCTTCTCCTTGCCACCACCAATTCGCTTGCTGATGCGCTGGCCATGGCTGATCGAGCCAGGCCGGTGGCGCTTGTTATGGACTCGCTGCAGTCGTTCTCGACGGAGGAGGATTTCTTCGGATCCGGTACGCCGGCTCAACTTAAGATCACCGCTGCTGCCATCGCCGGGTTCTCCAAGAAGTCTGGAGTGGCAGCGCTGATCATCGGGCACGTGACCAAGGACGGGACGATTGCGGGCCCCAAGTACGTTGAGCATCTGGTCGACGCGGTCCTCTACATGGAGGGAGACCGATTTGGTGCTTACCGACTGCTGAGGTCGGGGAAGAATCGCTACGGCAGGAGCGGGGAGACCGGGTTCTTCGAGATGACCTCGTCAGGGCTCGTACCCATTTCCGATCCGTCGAGCGCGTTCGTGACCGACGTACACAACCTTCAGCCAGGGTCCGTGGTAGTCCCTGCGGCTCAGGGGAGTTTTGCTGTGCTCGTTGAGGTGCAGTCTCTGGCTGCTACCAGCTATCTGCCTTCCCCGCGTCGCATTGCGACCGGATTGGACTATGGCAGGCTCATGATCGCGCTGGCGGTGATCGAACGCAGAGCGGGCACGAGCGCCGGAGGCAGAGACGTGTACGTCAATATCTCAGGTGATTTTTCGGTTGAGGATCGAGGGATCGATCTCGGTGTCGGCCTGTCGCTGTACAGTGCGATACGCAACGTGTCAATACGTGACGGGGTTATGCCGATCGCAGAGGTCGGTCTCGCAGGGGACCTGCGTCCCGTGTTCAACTTGCACCGGCGCATCGAGCTGGGGGCACGCATGGGGTTCAGAGAGTTCATCGTGAGTGATAAGGCTCGCGACGACCTTTCGGATCTCAGTGGTGTGACAATTCATCGAAAACGCTATGTGAGTGAGGCGATTGCCGCCAGTTTTCCTCGAGTTTCCGATGCCGGAGGCGAGTCACAGTGAAGGCTGTCAGGGCTCATCGGCCGAGTCTTGCCGCCATTGTCGTGGCGGCTGGAAGCAGTACACGGTTTGGAGGGGACAAGCTTCTCGCTCCTTTCGCAGGGAAACCACTCATCTGCACTACTCTGGAGGCAGTGTGCCAGGTCCCCGTGCGCCGGCTGGTTCTGGTCTGCAGACTGCAGGACCGTGCGAAGATGGAGAAATGCGTCACCCAGGCATCCCTTCCGCGCCGCGTGCACGTTTTTCTGGCGAGCGGAGGTCCAACACGAGCCGAAAGCGTCCTCTACGGCCTCAAGGCGCTTACAGACAATGGCGCTTCCGATCAGGACTGGGTTCTGGTCCATGATGGTGCTCGCCCCCTGGTCTGCAGAGCACTTCTGAAGAGACTGCTCGCGGCCAGAGATACGGGAGACATCGTCGTACCCGTGATTGAAGTAGCCGATTCATTGCGGCGAACGTCGGCAGGCAGGGCGGAAATGCTGGACAGGAGAGGGATCGTTGCCGTACAGACACCTCAGTTCTGCCGAGTGGCGACTCTTCAGTCTGCATATCTCAACAGTGCGNCTAGTGCATCTTTTGGTGACGAGGCGGCCCTGATCGAGTCAACTGGTGGGCAGGTCGCGACCGTTGAAGGCGACGTCCAGAACATCAAGGTGACGGTGCCAGGAGATGCCGAGATTGCCGAGGCGGCATTCAGCGCGAGAGCCAGGACCGTGGTTGGGTTCGGTTACGACGTCCATCGGTTCGTTTCCGGACGACCGTTAATCCTCGGCGGCATCAGGATCGCCTCGGAACTGGGGCTTGACGGAACATCAGACGCGGACGCCGTCCTGCATGCAGTCATGGACGCTGTCCTCGGATGCGCTGGGGCGGGAGATATCGGCGGAATGTTTCCATCATTAGACGGGCAGTTCGTTGGAATCGACAGTGCCGTGCTTTTGGGACGCGTCATGGCGGATAGACGGATTCGCAGGCTGAGGATCGTTTCGGCGGACGTCACTATTGTTGCTGAAAGGCCGAGATTGCGGGATTACCAAGCTCCTATGCAGAGGAGAATCGCGCGCCTCCTTGGACTTCGGTCGACTGATGTCGACGTCAAGGTGACGGGTAACGATGCGATAGGCTGGATCGGCAGGGGTGAAGGTATAGCCTCCCTCTGTGTGGTGACTGCTCTCCATCCAAGGTAGGAAGAAGATAAGGCCGTACGCTGAGCACTTGTTGCGCAAACCCCCGGCGTGGTCGACTTTCTCCGGCTCCAGTTGCATCGGGCCACGGCACATGTTCTACTCAGTACTGTTGCTTCCTTCCGGACCTGGCAGAGTTCAGAGCTTCCCATTGCATGGTTTGCAGCCTTCAACGCCTTCAACAGGGACTGTTTCGGAAATGTGCGTCCCGCATGCTCAGTATGGACCCCGGTGAGCGGATTCCGGGCAACAGGGCACCGCTGGCTCCCCGTCCTGTACGGCTTCAGTAGTATATACGCTGAGATGTTCCCCGTCAACCTGTCGTTAATGCAGCTTCGTGAGGGCGATGGAGAGACGACTCGTCTGTCCTTTGGACACTGAACCCTCGCCTGACCATGGGAGATACCCTCGTAGTTCCAGCTCAACCACATGCGTACCCTCCTTCAGCGTGCTGAACGTGAAGGGCGTGATATGGCTCGTGGTCTGGCCGTCGATTGTTATGGATGCTCCGGCAGGGTCAGTGGAGACAGCAAGCCCGCCAAGCGTAA
>JGI24143J45723_1000923_pt1 | contig 14712 bp, 10 predicted proteins | sample BarGraIncu00432A_FD_45723 | JGI IMG/M metagenome (IMG submission 45723)
CGCCGCCAGCCAAGCCGCAACTCAACCTGTTGCGTCGTCGACAACTTTCGACCCAGCCACGTTACCTCAAGAACGCGTCTATACGCCGGCTGCTCAAACCGCTGCGGCTACGACACCAGCTCAAGCAGCAACCACGGTTCCTCGAGGGGAAAGCCTCACACCCGAGCAAATTGCGGCGCATGTTGCCAAGTTAAAAGCAATGATCCAAGAACAGTCAACAGCCGAACAACAGACAACCCCGGCCGTGGCACAACCGCCGAACATACCGCCAAATACCCCCCTGTCAGCTATCGAGCTAAACCCAGGCGCCTACACACAACCAACCTCTCAGCGCCCACCTGGCGTATCGATTCCAGTACGTGACGCAGGCCAACCCTCACAATAACCACAAGAAGTATAGTAATTTTAACAAGGCTTAGGTACAATAAAGGTAAATATGACAAAAATTCTATTAGTCGAAGACGATAAAAGCTTGCGTGAAATTTATGGTGTACGACTATTAGCCGAAGGTTATGACATCGTGTCAGCCGGCGACGGCGAAGAAGCGCTAGCCATGGCCATCAAAGAACGCCCGCAATTAATTGTCAGTGACGTAATGATGCCAAAGATTAGTGGCTTTGATATGCTCGATATCCTGCGTAGTACCACTGAAACAAAAGCTATTAAAGTTATCATGATGACCGCGCTCAGTAGCGAAGACCAACGCGCCCGTGGCGAAGCACTTGGCGCCGATCGTTATCTAGTCAAATCCCAAGTCGGTATCGAAGACGTCGTCCGCACTGTTCATGACGTGCTCGGTGATAGTTTAGTCATTCCTCAAACCGCCCAGCAAACCTTTGGCGCTCCCGCTCCCTCCGCTGTTGCGCGTCCTCCTATGTCAGTCGCGCCACGTCCAGAGCCTAGCTTTAGCCAACCCGTTGCACCACAACCATTACCTCAGCCATTACCAGCACAGCAGCCAGTTACTCCTGTCTATGCGCAGCCTACGCCACCACAGCCCGTTCAAACGCTCCAACCAGTCATCAATGCGCCGCAGTCTACTCCCGTACCTGTACAGCAATTTTCAAGCCAGCAGCCAACAGCCTATCCGCTACCACAGCCAACGGCACCCTTCTCGTCGACACGCCCAGCATCACTTGGCGACCGCGTTATCCATCCCTTAACGGATCAACCACCCGCAGTCGATGTCGGCAATCTTATGAATCAAGAATTGAACAACGCTACCAATCCTCAATTTGTTGCGCCGCCTCAACCTCCTCAGCCACCGACACCAGCCGCCCCAACGGCACCCAACCCAGGCCAAACCTTCTAACACCTGATATACTGATAGGTAATGACACTCGAAACCCCAGAAGTATATCGTCTTAATAAACACCTAGCCTTGCAGCTAGGCGTTTCGCGACGTGAAGCCGATAATCTGATTGATGAGGGAGTAGTGGCCGTTAACGGCACTCCAGCGACCCTTGGAGGACGTTTTAGCGCCGGTGATACCATCACGGTGAATGGCGAAAAGCTGAGAAGTGACACCGCCTACAAATATATCGCGCTTCATAAACCAATTGGCTATGTCTGTTCGCGCCGTCAGCAGGGTGATTCACCAACAATTTACGAGTTATTACCACCAAAATACCATAACCTCAAACCGGTCGGCCGCCTGGACCGCGAAAGTAGCGGCATTATCCTACTGTCTAACGACGGCAACTTTGCTTTTACAATGACTCATCCCAAATTCGCAAAAACAAAAATCTATAACGTCCGCCTCGAGGACGACCTGACACCATTACACCAACAAATGATTAGCGACTATGGTATCCAATTAGAAGACGGTTCAAGTGTATTACAACTGGAACGAATGAACGATACAGACCGTAAGAGTTGGATTGTCACTATGAAAGAAGGGCGCAATCGTCAAATCCGTCGAACCTTCGGCTCACTTGGCTACACCGTGGCAAAACTTCATCGAACGAACTTTGGCAATTATGCACTTGGCGATATAAAGGTCGGTGAGTTCGAAATCGTTAATATCCAGTAGGTGATATATTGCTTATGCTCGCCAAGTAACCCCGTCTCTGTTATAATTACCGACAGTTATGGCTTCAAAACTTCCAACAGTTGCGATCATTGGTCAAGCGAACGTCGGTAAGAGTTCGCTTTTTAATCGTCTCGTGCGCTCACAACAGGCGATTGTTGCCCGTGAAGCCGGTACGACCCGCGACAACGTCCTTGGCCGTGTTGAACACAAACACCACAACTTTTGGCTTGTCGATACCGCTGGCCTCAAAGATCCTAACGACGACTTTGAAGCCTCCATTCAAGAGCAAATTACAGAGGCCGCTGAAGCCGCTGATGTCATCCTGGTCGTTGTTGACAGCAGCCAATATGTTAGCGATCAGGACCGTACGGTTGCTAAAAAAGCGCTGCGCAGCAAAAAACCCGTCATCCTCCTAACCAACAAAGCTGACCTCAAAGATAGTCTGCCAATCGACGAATTCAAACGCCTCGGTATCAAAGAAATTATCCGCACCAGCGCCGAACACAACCAAGGTATGCTCGAGGTTCTCGACAGCATCGTCAAACTTATTCCTGCCAAATACGAAGAAATTCCTGACGATATTTTGCGAATTTCGCTTATCGGCCGACCAAACGTCGGCAAAAGCTTCCTGTTCAACACACTCGCCGGCAAACAGCAGGCAATCGTGGCCAATATCGCCGGCACGACCCGTGACGTTAACCGCGTCTCGGTCAGATATGGTGCCCGCGACATCGAACTGCTTGATACCGCTGGCATGCGCAAACCTGGCAAACAGGAAGTTGGCATCGAGAAGTTTAGCGTCCTGCGAACCCTTTCGGCAATCGAAGAGAGCGACGTCTGTTTCATGCTAATGGATGTCAACGAGCTCAATACCCAGCTTGACCAACGCCTGGCCGGTATTATCGACGAAGCAGGCAAGGGGATGGTGATTGTAATTTCTAAATGGGACAGCGTCGAAGACAAAGACGCCTATACCCGTGACGCCTTGGCGCCAACCATCGCCCGTACCTTCAAGTTTACCCCTTGGGCACCACTGATCTTTACTAGCAGTGTGACTGGCCAGAACGTCACGAAGTTATTCGACCTAGCCCTTGATATTGATGCTCGACGCAAGCAAGAGCTCAAGACCCGTCAACTCAACGATCTGTTGCAAAAACTTATCCAGCGCCATCCACCAGCTGGCCTGAAAAACACTCACCCAAAGCTTCGCTATATAGTCCAAACTGACGTGTCGCCACCGTGGTTCGTTATTTACGGTAGTAACCTTAAATACCTCCACTGGAGCTACAAACGCTACCTAGAACGCCACATGCGCGAAACCTTCAGCTTTGCCGGAACCCCAATCCGATTCAGCTTCCGCGACGAAAAACAGATTAAAGCCAACCGCGAAAAAGAACAAGCTGACAAAGAAAAAATCGCTAAAAAAACTGACGAAACCGATACTTTATAGTTCGCCTAATCATTGACATTATTGTCTTAAAGTGCTAAAATAGAGGTCGGTCGCCGATAGCCGGCGACTCCACCATGTATTGGTGGTTTGACAGAACGGATAGAAACCTCTATGAGCACCAGTGTTATTGCTGCGGTACAGATGACAATCGCTTCGATTGCCGTCAGCCAGACAGAGCACTGTGATAAGACGATAGGTCTGACATCGTTCAGTGCCGTCGTAACCATCACGTTGAACCGGAACGACGTCTCGTTCTTCGACGACCCCGACGCACGCGCTTTCGAGCGAGTGCCGAACGGACCGACAAAGATCAACGTACACCCTCTACTCGACCAGTGCACGTTCGCCTACGACATTGGCAAGCGACCCACTATCAGTGATGATGGCAGGTCGATGACGCTGCACTACAAGTCGAGGAACGCAACGCGCCACCCCGACACCTCCAGAGAATCATTCACTGACGGAGTGCAGTCGGCCGGAAAGCGCTTTGAGAGAGGCGCTACGCAGGCCTTCCGGGATTCGTACCGGAGCATGTAGCACAGCCGTGGGCCAAACCCCGAGTCATTGCGACCCGGGGTTTGGCCAGGTCGTAACTAGCCGTTCTGTCCCTTCCCTTGAATTGTTTAACGCCCACTAGGGCGTTTCTTTTTTACCTTTTTAATCTGTTATAATCAAACGTATGAAAGTAATACTTGGCCAAGGTAATCCCGATGCTAAATATGACCGCACACGACATAACGTCGGCTTTGCGATTATCAATCAGCTTGCGCGCAACCACAACCTAACCTGGTCAGAAAAATCCAAATTTCATGCCCTGATTGCTGAGACTACTATTGACGGCGAAAAGGTCATCCTGGCCAAGCCCACAACGTACTATAACGAGACAGGAGTGAGTGCTCGCAAACTCGTCGATTTTTACAGCCTCGACCCAGCCAAAGACCTGCTCGTCATCCACGATGACCTTGCCTTGCCACTCGGTACCATCCGCACCCGAAAGCAGGGGAGTGATGCCGGTAATAACGGCATCAAATCACTTAATAGCCATCTCGGACCGGACTATCACCGTGTTCGCATCGGTATCTGGAGTGACCTCCGCGACCGCATGGATGACGCCGAATTTGTCCTCAGTAAATTCAATAAAGAAGAGTCCGACATACTAAAGACGACAATTGCTCCAAAAGTTATCGAAATCATACAGCAATTTTGTAACGACACAATCACGCTATCGACACATAAATAAAAACTCTCATCCGTGAGAGCAAAAGATATTTCCAAATAAAAAAGCGCCAGGTAAGGGTGGGCTTCACCTGGCGCTGTTTTACCCTTTAACCCACCCGGGGGTAGGCGTAACGATCTCGATTAAATCGCAGATGTTCGCTGGTTAAAGGGATTAGTATACACGCAATGTTTTAATGTTACCTAGTGGAGGGTAGTTACTTGGATAACAACATTGCATGTAACCTAACATAAGTTAGAATAGGGGGTATAAGGTGCTTTTGGTTAATCTCGCAATGTAACCAATCGTGTCTCATATTAGCACGAGTTTGACATACTGTCAATACCTACTGACATAAATCATATGAAAATCAATAGCGTATCACCCCAGAAGCATAAGTATCTACAGATTATAGATACTATTGCCAAGCCTCCCAAAAGATTTTATTTTAGAGGAACCCTACCCACAACCCGCCGTCCCACGGTCGCTATTGTCGGCACGCGTAAACCAACCGCCTACGGGCGAGAGGTGACCTATCAACTCAGTCATGACCTCGCCCAACGTGGCATCGTTATTATCAGCGGCCTCGCACTAGGCGTTGACGGAATTGCCCACCGGGCCGCACTCGACGCAGGTGGTACGACGATTGCCATTCTCGCCAACGGTGTCGACACTATTTATCCTGCTACCAACAAAAATATTGCCGACGACATCTTGGCAAGTGGTGGAGCAATCCTGAGCGAATACGAGCCAGGTATACTCGCCAGGCAGTATCAATTCCTCGAGCGGAATCGAATCGTTAGTGGCCTGTCGGACGCAGTCATCGTTACTGAAGCTGCCATTCGAAGCGGCACGCTCGCGACCGTCACCCACGCCCTTGAGCAAGGCAGAGAGGTGTTTGTCGTACCAGGTAACATCACCAGTCCGCTGTCGGCCGGCTGCAACGCCCTTATTAAGCAAGGTGCGCACCCGATTACCTGCGCACAAGATGTGCTTGAAATTATCGCGCCCGACTTACTCAAACCGCAACAAGTACTACCCCTCGGCAATACGCCGCTTGAATCAACAATCATCAGATTGATTCAAGCAGGTATTCGCGACGGCGACCAGCTACAGCTCCAATCAGAAGTATCGGCCAGTGAATTCTCGCAGGCGCTCACGATGATGGAAATTACAGGATCCGTTCGTGCGCTCGGTGGTAACCAGTGGACGCTACGGTAGGGGACAGTAGTTAGTAGGTGGTAGATAGAATATAGAAGGTGGCAAATAACCATCTACGGGTGGCATCCGGTGGGGCGACCCCAGAATTGTTTAGCGTAACCGATAAAAATTCTAGGGGTAAACCAGGCGACAGGACCCGGCAGTAAGCGAGGAGCGATATATACATAGAGTAGCCCTAATCAAGTAACGAACGGCAACCCTCCAACGATCAAGTTTACAAATGCCACTAACTTGCGTACAATAACCCATTGTGTTTAGCTACAAGCAAGCACAATCAATATATGAAGAATTTAGTCATCGTCGAGTCACCAGCCAAAGCCAAAACTATCGAGAAGTATCTCGGCAGTGATTTTAAGGTGTTATCAAGTGTCGGTCATATCCGCAGTATTGCCAAAAAAACCAAAGACGGCACACCACCGATTGACGTCAAAAACGGCTTTAAAACAATCTATGAGATCGACAGCGAAAAGAAAAAAACCGTCGCTGACCTGCGCAAAGCCCTCAAGATCGCCGAAACCGTTTGGCTCGCAACCGATGAAGACCGCGAAGGGGAGGCGATTGCCTGGCATCTGTGTGAGGTCCTCAAGCTCGACCCCGCGGCGACGAAACGTATCGTTTTCCACGAAATCACCAAGAACGCCATTACAGAGGCTATCAAGAAGCCTCGCACCGTAGACATGAGCCTTGTGCAAGCCCAACAAGCCCGTCAAATCCTTGACCGCCTGGTTGGTTTTGAACTTTCACCAGTCGTCTGGCAAAAAGTCCCTGGTGGCAAATCTGCCGGCCGCGTCCAGTCGCCAGCTGTGCGCTTACTCGTTGAACGCGAACGTGAAATAACCGCCTTCGAAGGCTCGGCAACCTTTAGGGTCGTTGCTGAGTTCGAAGCTGTTGGCATGACGATGAAAGCCGAGCTACCAAAGCGTTTCAAGTCAGAGCCAGAAGCTCAGGCGTTCCTCGAAACACTCCTGAATGCCTCGTTTAGCGTCAGTGACGTCACGACTAGTCCAAGTGTCCGTAATCCTGGTCCGCCATTTACGACCAGTACTTTGCAACAGGAAGCTAACAGTCGACTTGGGTTCAGTGCCAAATCAACGATGTCAGCCGCTCAAAAACTGTACCAAGAAGGTAAAATTACCTACATGCGTACCGACTCAGTCAACCTTGGTGACGAGGCAAAAAACGCAGCGGCCAGCTATATTAGCAATGCATTCGGTCCGCAGTACAGCCAAATCCGAAACTTCAAAACGAAGTCAGCCAGCGCCCAAGAAGCCCATGAAGCGATTCGACCGACTGATATCAGCAACGAACGGGGGAGTAGTAATGAATACGACCAAAAACTCTACGACCTGATTCGTCGCCGTACTCTCGCCAGTCAGATGACCCCCGCAAAACTTGAAAAAACCGTCGTTACGATTACTATTTCGACCAGCAAAGAAGCCTTCGAAGCCAAGGGCGAGGTCATTATCTTTGATGGCTTCCTAAAAGTCTACGGTGGCAGCAAAAAAGACGCTGATATCCTGCCAGCTATCGCCTCAGGCGATACGCTACCACTCACCACTGCCAGCGCCCGTCAAATCTTCGCCCGACCACCTGCTCGCTATAGCGAAGGTAGTTTAGTTAAAAAGCTCGAAGACCTTGGCATCGGCCGTCCGTCCACCTACGCGACTATTATTAATACCGTTCAAGTCCGCGGCTATGCCGAAAAGGGCGAAGCCGAAGGTACACCCCGCGACGTTATCGTTCTGACACTGGCCGACAACTCCGTCACGCGCGAAGTTGTCCAAGAGAAAACTGGTTCAGACCGCGGCAAACTGATTCCAACCCCAGGTGGTGAAGTATTAAGCGACTTCCTGACTGGTCACTTCGAAAAAATCGTCAACTATGATTTTACCGCTCAAGTTGAACAAGAATTCGACCTGATTGCCGCTGGCAAACTTGAACGTAACGCTATGTTACAAGAATTCTACACGCCGTTTCACAAGCTCATCGAAAACTCGAGCGATATTAAGCGTTCCGATGTCGCCCAGGCCCGTGAGATTGGTATTGATCCAAAAACCGGCAAGCCGATTCTAGCCCGCTACGGACGCTTCGGACCAATGCTGCAGCTTGGCCTCGCCGAAGACGAAGGTGATAAACCTCGCTTTGCCTCAATGCCAGCCAACACAAAAATAGATACCGTCACCCTCGAGCAGGCGTTGACCGCCTTCAAATTGCCTCGCGTCGTCGGAGAGACAACCGAAGGCGTCGAGATTAAAGCTAACATCGGCCGTTTTGGTCCGTATATTCAAATCGACAAGCTTTTTGTCAGCATCAAGCCACTCGACCCACATGACATTACAATCGAGCAAGCGCTTGAACTTTACAGTGCCAAGTTAAAAACCGAAGCCGAAAAGAATATCGCTGATTTTGGCGATGGGCTCAAGGTCCTCAATGGCCGTTATGGTCCCTATATTACCGACGGTGTCAAAAATGCCAAGATTCCAAAAGACATCGAGCCAAAAAACATTACGCACGAACAAGCAAAAGAGCTGATTGCTGCCGCGCCAGCTGGCAAAAAACGACCGATGCGTAAAGCCTCCAAATCAACTGCTATCAAACGTCCCAAAAAACGTACGCCACCAGTGAAGAAATAGCCTCGTCGCTTGCACCAGAGGTAGGCATAGCTATACGCAACGATACCACATAGGGGATATATAGAAAGTCCTAGGACACTGTTTACTAAACGTGTCTATTTCATGCTATAATGAGCTTAGTACATAAAGTGTTTGACATTATAAATATAATCTTATATAATCATACATAAATACTAATACCAAATTTTCTGAGGTGCGGCAGAGAGGAAGACTGAAGGCAATGAGCGAACAGACCGAAAAAGAAGCAACGATCGACTTAAAATCAGGCGTTATTGAAATCTTGTCAATCATTGAACAAGAGCGCGAACGCGAAATTATTACCCGACGATTCGGTCTCTACGACCGTCGCGAAACGCTTGAACAAATAGGGGAGCTGCTTGGCATTACCCGTGAACGCGTCCGTCAGCTTGAAAAAGCTATCCTGATCCGCCTAAAGATTGCTGCCGAAGATGGCAAAATTGAATCCGTTACCACACTTGAAAAAGTCTTTATTCGCAACTTGACTGAACTTGGCCGTATTGCCCGTGTCCAAGACCTCAGTGATCGTCTTCTTGGTAAGCCCGCTGACCAACGTGAATGTGCCCACGTGGCCTTCATCGCCGAACTTGCGCCAGGCCTGACCGTTGTCAGCGAAAACGATAACTATTTCCACGCCGTTGGCATCGCTGACTACGGTGACGAAAAGAAAATACGCGCCGCAGTTGATGAGATTGTCAAAACCATCAAAAAGCACGGTCAACCACTGACAATCGAGCAACTTCACAACCAGCTTTCCTACGAACACCCCTCACACGTCCGTGCCCTTGCAAGTATCAGCAAGTTGCTCGCTCACCTCAAAGACAGTTGGGGACTCGTTAAATGGCCAACCGTCAATCCAAAGAACATTCGTGACAAAATCTATGTCATCTTGGCAGAAAACGGCAAACCATTACACTTTTCTGAAATTGCCAGCTCTATCAAAGATAGTAGCTTCAAGCGCAAAGACGTGACCACGCAAGCTATTCACAACGAACTCATCAAAGACAAACGTTTCGTTCTGATTGGTCGCGGCATCTACGCACTTGATAGTTGGGGTTTTAGTAAGGGTACCGTCTCTGACATTATTTCAGACGTCCTACGTGAATCCGACGTCCCACTTCACCGTGACGAAATCGTCAAACGTGTCCTTAAGAGTCGCCAAGTTAAAGAAACGACAATTCTCCTAAACCTCCAAAGCAAACCGCAATTTAAACGCGTCGCAAAAGCAACCTACGGACTTGCCGAGAAGTAACATCGCGGAGCGTTGCCAAGTCGCCTTCGAGGTGAGACAATACTAGAGTAAATATGGGCTTTATTTCAGCAATAATTAGCTTCTTCTTGCAATGGTACGTTTGGCTGCCAATCGTGCTCGTTTTGTCGTACCTCACGTGGCGTAATTACCGCCGGGCCGAACTATCACCAGACCCGATTGAAAGTGATCTTCTGATCCTCGAGATTCCGAAGGCCAATGACAAAAGCGAGCTCGCCGCCGAACAACTTTTTGCCAGCCTGCACGGCATCTTTCGTGACAAAAACGAACTGAAGCTTAATAATGGCGTTCAAGAACACCTCAGTTTCGAAATCGCTTCCGTCAACGGCCAAATCCGTTTCTACGCCTGGGTGCCACGAACACTGCGCAGTTTTGTCGAAGGACAGATCTATTCGCAATACCCAACCGTTCAAATCCATCAAGCTGACGAGGATTACGTTGCCCACGAAGGTACCCACAGCGTCGTATATAGCGCCGAAATCACACTGACCGATAATGAAATGTTACCAATAAAAACCTTCCAAAGTTTCGAAGTAGACCCACTAGCTGGTATCACTGGAACACTTGCCAAACTTGAGTCGACCGGCGAAGAAGTCTGGATTCAGATTCTAGCCCGACCAATTACCGACGACTGGCACAAGCGTTCAGACCGTTGGGTTTCAGACGTCAAAAAAGGTAAGTCTTCATCGCTTCTCGGGGCGAACGGCTTAAGTTTTTCGTGGGTCGGCAAGTTACTCGAAGCCCTATGGAAACCACCCGAAGAGACAAAAGGTGGTGGAACGGTTGTCAAAGAGTTGTCGGATCGTGACAAAACACGCCTGGCCGAGGCAGAGAAGAAAGCCACAAAACTAGGCTACGAAGTAAAAATTCGCCTAGCATACCTTGGTGAAAGCACCACGAATGCCCGTCTGCGCATGCAGGCGATCGTTGGGACGTTTAAGCAATTTAACAGTACTAACCTTAACGGCTTCAAAATGACAGGCATGAGCTTCAAAAAAGAGGATTTGGCCCACTATCGATCCCGTTCATTCAACGATCACGGTTACATTCTGAACATCGAAGAGCTAGCCAGCGTCTATCACTTGCCCCACACCAACGTTGAAACGCCAAATATCGTTTGGGCGACCAGCAAAACCGCCGAACCGCCCGCCAAACTACCCCTTATCACCGGTGACACTGCAATCGACGAAAATATCAGCGCTTTTGGCCTAACTAACTTCCGCGGCATCAATCATCAGTTTGGTATGTTGCGCTCGGATCGTTCGCGTCATGTCTATATTATCGGACAGACCGGGGCAGGGAAGACCGGAACGCTCGAGTTATTTGCCCTCAGTGACATCTTCCACGGCCAAGGCTATGCCATTATTGACCCGCACGGTGACTTTGCAGTTGATAATATGCGTTTTATTCCTGGTAGCCGCATGGAAGACGTAGTGTACTTCAACCCAGCCGATACCGCTTTTCCACTAGGTTTTAACCCGCTCGAAGTCACTAATCCCGCTCAAAAAACCAACATTAGCTCCGAAGTCATCGGAGTGCTAAAGCGTATGTTCGGCGAAAGCTGGGGACCACGACTCGAGTATATTTTGCGTTACACGATTCTGGCGTTGCTCGACCGCCCAACGACAACCATGCTTGATATCACCCGCATGCTCACCGACAAAAAATTCCGCCAAGAAACACTCGAATACTGCCAAGATACGGTCGTACTAAACTTTTGGAAAGTAGAGTTTGCCAGCTGGAATGACAAGTTCGTCTCGGAGGCTATCGCGCCAGTATTGAATAAAGTCGGTGCCTTTACCGCCAATCCTATTATCCGTAATATTATCGGCCAGCCAAAGTCGACCTTTAATATTCGCGAGATCATGGACGAAGGCAAGATTTTAATCGTCAATCTGTCCAAGGGTCTGATCGGCGAAGACAACGCTGCAATTCTGGGTGCATTCATGGTGACCAAGATTCAATTGGCAGCCATGAGCCGCAGTGACATTGAGCGCATCGAAGATCGTCGACCTTTTTACCTATACGTCGACGAATTCCAAAACTTTGCCACCGACTCGTTTGCCACGATTCTGTCCGAAGCCAGAAAGTACGGCCTCAATCTGACGGTCGCCAACCAATACATCTCACAGATGACCGATACGGTCCGCGACGCTGTCTTTGGTAACGTAGGCACAATGATATCCTTCCGCGTCTCGGCCGATGATGCCCCAATACTCGCTAAGCAATTTGAGCCTCAATTCGAACCGACCGACCTGCTGCAGATGCATAACCGGCACTTTATCATCAACATGGTTATTGCTGGCGAAAAAGCACCAGCCTTTAGCGCCACGACATTACTGCTACCTCCCCCACAGATTGACAACACCGCTAAGATTATTGAAAACACCAGGCGTCGATACAGCCGTACCCGCGCGGATGTCGAGCAAGAGATTAGCCTCGCTATTCAGCCACCGGAACACCTGCAGTCTAAACGCCCACAATCAACGTCACAAGCGCGCCAGTGGCCAATCAACGCCCAATCACAGACTGTTACGCCAACACCTGCGCCAGAGCAGGGGACCGCACCAGTCACCACTGCGTTCGGTTCGGATCCTGTCAAGAAAAAGCGCACCCGTACTCGCAAACGCAAACCCTCAGCACCAAACGAAGAGGGAAGTCTCACAGCACCCGTCACCGAACAACAAAACCCAGCTGAACTCAATCTTCGTTAAGCCACGTATGTTAATCGTCTTGCCCTTTTCCTACCGATAGCCAGTCCCATACATCATGTCGGGCATAGAACAAAAATAGAACGTTTAGTATCAACGCCGATTAGCAGGCACCCAACACACAAAGCCACACGCATATATCCACACATGCAATCAACGACGACTATATAAACATACGCATCAGCACGCCAAATATCATCAGGAAAGAGCGATACATACACACAAACGAGAGAGAAGTTCATAAGAGCGTAGCAGTAAGTTATAAAAAGAGTAAATATAATAAATATACAGTGAATAGTGGATCGCGATATGCATAGTGATTATACGTCGCACAATATATCTTTTACGACATTAGATATATGGCCAATAGATGATTACTCATGCGTCCACTATTACACTATAAAATGCCGATACACCTCTCCGAAGTAGTAGACTATTATCTTGACGTTTTTATCATCGTGTATGTACTGTTTAATACTACATACATACAACACGTAGCTTCTGTTATTGATAGTCCACATACGCTCAAGAGCGTCATTGTAATAAATATCACACTGCCGGGCTCAACTTATCCACAGTGCCTATAGGCAGATCTATTTGCTTTTTTTGAAAGTTATTGCGACACTTCCCTGCCCGCCTATTTCTGAGTATTTGCTTTTTTGTTATTTATATATTTATATATGTTTTTTTCACAGTTGATTTCAGTGCACAATATAGAACAAAAACAGAACAAATGCTACGGTGAAGAAGAGAACTGCCCTGTTGCGTTACATATAGAATGCTTTACCGCTTACTCTGACATCGATGTATGCGGGACTTTGACCGCGACCAGCGAGATACACAAGTGCTCGACTCATATCCTCTACCTGCTCCCCTGCCGGCCTGTCGATTGATAATCGCACAAGTGGCACGACGTCCTGAATCCGGACGGCAAGCTGCCGAGTAGTTCCCGCGGGTAGTATGGCCTGTGTCACGATATAACCGTGCTCCTTAGATAAGGCGACAATGCGACCAACGAACCCAAGGAAGCGGTTACTGGCGATAGCAGTACCCTGCTGCAGGACGATGCCGCTTTCATCGACAATCTGTACGGTTGGGTCGATGTAGTAATTTTGCTCGAAGGCAATGCCTTTGGCGTCGACAAAGTATTGTTTACTGTCAATTTTCCAGCCGGCAACAGGCTTGCGCATAACCAACGTGAAACTTGTTTCACCAATACCGGCCAGGCTCACTTGTGATACTCCTGCAACCTCTGGGAGCGTCTGTGACAGATAGCTACTTAAACTTGACTGGTCCATCGCAAAACGCAATCGGCTCACCGGATTGGCGCTCAGATAATCATCAATCGCTTTTTGATAGATCGACGTATCGATTGGCCGAGAAATCGTTGTGTCTGAAATACTTATTATGACACGGGCAGTCAGCTGCGTGAGCAGCCAAACCAGAACCGTCGCCGTGGCGAGGACAACTAAGAGGACTGAGCCGATTTTACGTCGCCTGAGCGCCAGGTGGTGCACGTGCGTGCGTGGCGACTGCAAATCGGTCGAGTTATGCGATGCGCTCACGTGGTTCGACGTGGTGCCTGTCAGAGTACGATTACGCTGGAAAAGATTCTGCCGCTGGTCACTACTCGCGGCTGGACGAATAGGGCCGTCCGATGACTGCCTACGATGCGGGATAACTGTTGTTTTTTTCTTCAAGATACCCATGATAGTTATGTTTATTATAACTTATTTAACAGCAGTAAGGATCATATCGGCCATATCTTTTGCAGCCTGCGGCCTGGCAAAAGTCGCGAATTTCTTCGCCATCATAGCCGACTCGTGAGTCTCATGTAAGATTTCACTGATTGCGTCTGTTAATATCGTGGGATGAGAAATCATCTCGTCTTCGTCGACAATCTTTACAGCCCCTGCATTGGCGTAGACCGCGGCATTCTTCAACTGGTGTCCGCCAGTCAGTTTTGCGTTTGGAATCAAGATAGTTGGCTTTTCAAGCGCCGCAAGCTCCAATATCGTCGTTGCGCCTGCCCGCGTCACCACAACGTCCGCACCGCCGAGTAGCGCCGCCATGTCCTTCGACACAAACGCATGCAGCTGGAAGCGATTATCATTCGATGGCGTCAAACTGCGGAGCTCATCATACTGGCCCGCACCAGCGA
>JGI24143J45723_1000927_pt1 | contig 14682 bp, 6 predicted proteins | sample BarGraIncu00432A_FD_45723 | JGI IMG/M metagenome (IMG submission 45723)
CCGCACCGCCGGTCTTGAGCGTGCCTGCCGCTCCTTTCCCCTAAACCTGCTAGTGCCAGCGATACGTCGACCTTCTAAACTGCATCAAAATATACTATCCACCCCTCCCCCCGTGGTAGTCGGCGCCGGTAGTCAGGCGAACGAGGGGGAAGCCTTGGAGGTGAACACTCACCCAGAGCGAGAACAAGGACGCCGTCTTTTCGCGGGGGCGGCTTTTGCTTTGAGATTATAGGCGTTTCCTTAACCACCGAGCAGTAGCGGGCCACCTACTCAGGGCTGGCATGGAAAGAATTCCCCTACCGTAGCCACGCTCTAAAGCCCCTGCGATGGCGCAGAAGTCGAGGTAGGCATTTTCAGAAGGACATGCCAGCAGCAATCCGTGAACCAAATCCTTTCTCATACTCATCGGAAGCTCCTCGACTTCAGTAAAATTAAAAGTACCTAACTTTGCATGGGCGAAATAGGGAAGTCAAGAGTGATAACCGGGTAGTGCGGGGCTAGGGTGTACAGGTGTGGAAGTGGTTGCCGAGGGCTGGAGAGACTTAATCCTTGCGTTAATCGTACCCATATCGTACCTAATACATGTAAGATACTAAAAATACGTATTGAAAACAGTACACGGGATACTTCGAGCCGGGTAAAATCTACAGTTATAATAATTCCGGGGGGGATTTCGAGCTTTTCAACAATCCGATCCCTACAGTCGGCTGCAATGCCGCTGCTACGAGCTATCTGTGCGTCAACAAATCCGATGCGGGGGTGGCTGTCACGGCGACCGGCAACTTCCTCAACTGGCTTACCACAAGCAAGCTGGACATCGAGAAAAAGGCCCTCACCGGGGGGAATTACGACACAGTCAACCACTGGCTTCAACCAGAGACGCACGGCTGCCGGGGAAAAAGGTTCGTCAAGATGATCGGGAACTCGCCGGTCAGCTTCGCTGTGCGTGGGCCGCTCCCCGGTGAAGCGGGGTATCTGTATCGGGCAAGCTACGGAGGGGCCACCTCAATCGAGGTCTACGGAGCCCGCTTTAACAAGGTTCCCTGCACGAAGGCCGTGACAGACTGGCAGACTGGAGCCGTCGATGATTTCGAGGCGGCAGCGCAAGCCTGCCTGAACAATCACTATGACCCTCCGGCCAATACGGTACCCAGCAAGGGGTGGGTTAACACGGAGATTATGAGCGACTGTTTCCTGAACCTGGCCAAGGGGAAGCCCCTGGAGGACTACAAAGGGCAACTTGCCACGGATTGCGCCTTGAGGTACGCGGGCTATTACCACTATCTCCCGGTTTCGATCCTGCCAAGCGCAAGCGAAAACGCCTGCACCTTCGCAAACCTTGGAGTTTGCTACAACATAAACAAGAGGGAATGGTTCCCTTCTTCTTGTTCCGTGAATCAGATGAGCGCTTTCTGCAGCGCACTTCCGACCCCGATGCTGACCGATCCCTCATCAAGCGTTCTCATGTCCAGGACCAGCGTGAACCTGCCCGACTTCATCCTCGACGCCGGCATCACCAATCTGGGAACGCTCTCCGGAACACTCTCCGCCCGTGTTCACCTGGATTCAGCTCCACAGGGCGCCATTCAGAGCTTCAGCGGAGCCATCAACTTCGGTGCCATGGTTTTCAACTACGACGGCGCGGGATCTGAGTGCAGCCAGTCGGGGAGCCCGATCACCTGCCTCAAGCACTGCCAGGGTGATCCCTCCCAAAGAGAATGCCGCCTGGCCACCGACTGCTCCTCGGGCTCGTGCATCCAGGACGCACCGTCCGATGGCGGCAGGATCATCTCCTACCTGAACCACTCCCCGCTGGGCGATCACACCAAGGATTCCGGCCTCATAGCCTCCCTTGACGCCGTGACGGCGAATTCCTGGACCCCTCTGGCCGAGTCGTTCTACGAGGCGATAGGCTATTTTGCCAACCGGTCCGACCTGCGGATCCAGAATGCGGATTTTGATACGTCCTGGCCACCGGTCCAGTTCGCCTGTCAGAGCAACAACATTCTCATCATTACCGATGGCATGTCGAGCGCGGACCGCAAGGATGCCGTTAACAATTTTGTTGCCAGTGGCCTGGGCAGTTACCTGGTCGATGCGGCGAGCGGTAGGCCGGCGCTACAAACGACTAAAACTGGCGACCCCGTCTCGGCAGCTCCTCCTTACCAAGGGAGCTACAATCTCGATGATCTTGCCTGGATCGCCAGGAACACCAACATCACCAACCTCATCAACCCGATCAAGAATTTGAGTGATTACCTTACCAGCTACGTTGTATATACCGGCGCCCCGTGCGGCAGTTACGACGCCAGCGGCAACTGCACGACCAGTGACGAGGGGGTGCCTGAGAAGATGATGCAGCTGGTGGCGTCCAAAGGCGGTGGCAGTATCGTCAACGCCCGTAATCCCGATGATTTGGGGGCCGCCCTCAGGAATATCCTGACCCAGATAGGATCCGCGGCCAACTCGGGAACGGGCGCCTCCATCCTTTCCAGCGGAGACAGCAATGGCGCGGTCTACCTGCAGGAGCAATTCTATCCGAATCGAAGCTTAGACGGCGGCGTCACCTCGGTATCCTGGATTGGTGAGATGCAGGGCCTTTGGTATTATATCGACCCTATGATAGCCGGGAATGCGGGGGGCGCCAGTACGATCAGGGAGGACACCGGCGGCTTACACACGCTCGATCTCAAGAGGGACCGCGTCGTTCAGTTCAGCTACGATCCTACGCTGAAGGCAACCCAGGCCCAGCTCTTTCTTGACGCGGACGGCAACGGCTCCAAAGATCCGGTCCAGCCTGCCGGCTACCCACTGAGCGTCCCCCTGGACACGGTCCAAAGCCTCTGGCGCGCGGGCCTAAGCCTTTGGAACCGGGACCCCGGCGACAGGACCATCTACACCCAGACCGACGGCAGCCACCTGATCCCTTTCCTGGATAGCTCAAATGCTGGTAACCAGGCGCTGCTGCAGGCGGCGGGCGCCTCCGACGCCCAAAGCGTCGTTTCGTTCGTACGGGGGACGGACAGCATCCCCGGCACCAGGAGCCGCGGGGTTGCTGCGGACGGCATCAACAACAGGGTCTGGAAGTTCGGGGACATCATTTCCTCAACCCCCGCGTTGCAGTCCGCGACGAGCCTGGGAAGCTACCAGCTGACACCCCCTAAGGGCTACAGCGACACCTCGTACAGCAGTTTTATTGCTCAGAGCGCCTATAAGGGGCGGGGCACGGTCTATGTCGGAGCCAATGACGGCATGCTGCACGCTTTCAGGCTGGGTGGACTGACGCTGCAACCAGGGGCCGGCACCAGCTGGCCCCCCAGTCAGAAGGCCACCCTGTCTGGAGGAAGTGGGCTCGGCAAGGAGGAGTGGGCCTTTGTTCCCAAAAACACCCTCCCCTATCTCAGGTATCTGGTGGATCCCAACTACTCGCATCTGCAGTACGTGGACGGGGGGATCACCCTCGCCGATGTGAGCCTGGGGGACCCCACTCTCTGCGACCGCAGCAGCTACTGGAACTGCACCAAGGATCCGGCCGGCGGAAGCAACTGGCGCACCGTGCTGATCGGCGGCACGGGGCTGGGCGGGGCGGCAAGGGGGGGGCGGCCCGGCGAACCGGTGTGCAGCGAGGGCGTCTCGGGGACCTGCGTCAAGTCCCCCTTGCAGAGCGCCGGCTTCTCGTCCTATTTTGCCTTGGACGTGACGGGCCAGAATAAGGACGGCACGGGTTCTCCCCCGACACTCCTTTGGGAGTTCTCCCCGCCCGGGCTCGGTTTCGCCACCTCGGGCGCCGCGATCATCAAGATAAATGCACGCAGCGGACTCAATTCCCTGACCCACGATCATGACAGAAACGGCAGGTGGTTCGCGGTCTTCGCCTCCGGCCCGACCGGAGCCGTCGACCCGGGCTCCTGCCAGTTCCAGGGAAAGTCGGACCAGAACCTGAAACTCTTCGTGGTCGACCTCGGCGCCGCCCCGCCGCTCAGCGAGAATGTCAATTACTGGGTGATCGATACCGGTATTGCCAACGCCTTCGGAGGGAGCCTGAGTGGAGCCGGCATAGACACCGACCGCTGGAACCCCCTGGCGCCGGGCTACTACGAGGATAACGCGCTCTACCTGGGATATACCCAACAGGTGAACCCGGGTGAGGGGTGGGTTAAGGGGGGGGTGCTGAGGCTCCTGACCCTGGAGAGTCCGGATCCCGGCCAGTGGGTGGCGAGCAGGGTGATCGACGGCATCGGACCGGTGACCGGGGCCGTCTCGAAGCTGCAGGACCGGAAGAATCACAACCTCTGGCTCTACTTCGGGACCGGAAGGTATTTCTTCAATCAGGATGACCTGACCGCCGGCCGCTTCCTCTACGGCGTCAAGGAACCGTGCTACAGCGCCGGTGATACCCTCAACCCCGCCTGCAGTGCCACTGCGCTGGCGCCATCCGGTCTCAGCGACGCGACGGCCTCCGGGGTGCCCGACAGCGCAGCGTCCAAAGGGTGGCAGATCGGGCTCGACGCCGCCTCCAGCAGTTTCGGCGCCGAGCGCCTGCTCACGGCTCCCATAACCCTGACGGGCGGCTCGATTTTCTTCACCACCTTCAAGCCTTCCGCCAGCGCTTGCACGCAGGGGAGCTCCTACCTTTGGAGGGTGGCTTACGACAGCGGTGGCAGCACCATCCTGAACGGCAAGGCGGTCGTGGCGCTTTCCAGCGGAAACAGCCAGGATCTCCCACTGGCCGGCTGGAGCGACAAGGTTGGCAGGCGCGCTCCACGGATGACCGGCAGGCCGGGCGGAGTGAAGATCATCAGTAATAGCGGATTGAAACCCTTGAAAAAGATCATCCATATCCAGGAGCGCTAGTCGGTGCTACCAGGGAACCCGGCAGGCAGCGCGCAGCCGGTCAGGCAGCGGAGAGTGCAATGAGAACCCTTAGATCCTTCTTACTGCTCATGGTCTTTTCGGGGCTGTTTCCGGGCCGGGCCCACGCCCTGTATCCCGTCCTGGACGGCTTCCGGGTCTACAGCACTGTTCTCACCGCCAGTAACGGGGCAGGCGGGATACAGGCTGCTGCGGTGCTTCCCCTGGACACAGACCCGCTTTCGGACACCTACAATGAGGCCAGGATCATCATCGGTGGGTCATTCAAGCCGACTGCCGGTACTCTCTGGCAGAACCTGGTCGGGCTGCTGTCAGACGGCAGGCGCGACAGCAGCTTCAACGTATCGGTGAATGGCCCGGTCAGCGCAATAGCAGTCCAGCCTGACGGCAGCACAGTCATCGGGGGGAGCTTCACCAACGTCAGTAGCGCCGGAGGTTCCCAGTCGCGCCGGGGCCTGGCACGTCTCAACAGCGGCGGACTTCTGGACGATTTCAATCCCCTGGCGACAGCGGCAGGGGTCAGCGTCAAGGCCCTCGCCCTGCAAAGGGACGCGATTGGCAACCTCACGACCATACTGGCGGGGGGGAGTTTCGAGGGAATAGGGCCGACTAGGCTGAGCCTCATCAGGGTTTCACCAGAGGGAGCCTATCTACCATCGCCGGCCACGCCGGGGTCGCCTGGCTTCAGCGACCTGGACGGCGAGGTCGCAGCCATCTTGCCGCAGGGCCCGAACCGGATCATCGTGGCCGGGAGCTTTGCCCGACCGCGGGCGAACCTCGCCAGGTTTCAAGCCGGTGCCGCGGTCGGCAGTTACGGCCTGGATTCCCTTTTCACCGCGGCTCCGGGGGGGGCGGTGCTGGCCCTGGCGGCGGAGGCCAACGGCAATATCCTCGTCGGCGGAGATTTTCCGGCATTTCTGGCGCGCTACCAAAACGACGGGACTCAGCTCCCCTTCAGCCCGAATCCGGAGGGCCCGGTCAGCTCCATCGTCGTGCAGCCCGACGGCTGCATACTGGCGTCGGAAAATCTTGCTTCTCCCCCGTCAACCTCGCGCCTGCTGCGCTTCGAGCCCCAGGGCGCCGCCGTCCCGTTTGCCCCGCCCGGCTTTAATGGCGCCGTTCACCTGGTCGCCTTGCAAGCGGACGGGAAGATCCTGGCAGGCGGGGATTTCAGCGCCGCGGGGCCAGGTGCCACGGAGATGCCCCGCCTTGCGCTGGCGCGCTTCTACCCGGGGGGGGCACTGGACGATGATGTTCCTGCCAGCAACTTTCAGGACCTTTTCGATCTGGGTGACGGCACCTTCTTCGATGTCGGCGGACTGGTAGACGGTATAGCCTTGCAGCCTGACGGCAGGATGAACATTGTGGGTGCTTTCAACACTGTCCGGAGCAAGGGCTGGCGTGATTACGTCCGGTTCAATGAGGACTGGAGTCTGGATGATTCCCACCACGCCCTGTCAGAAACCTCCATCGGTGAATTCCCCTTTGTCCTCTCGGTACTGAAGGACCAAAGCGTCCTCCTTGGCTCTACTCTGGCCGGAAGTGCCGACCTTCCCGTCCCGGCTTGTCTGGTCGGCATTAATCCAGGCGGTTCCGCGAACTCTTTTGACGACACCCTGCCTGCCTGTACCTTTACGGGGGTGACGGCATCTGTGGCACTGCTGGAGCCAGGCGGAACCCAGGGGAAGGAAACGGTATACCTCGCGGGGGATTTCGGTGCCACGAAGCTGCTGCGCCTGAAAAAAACCTCCACTGCTGACGGCAGTATCATCCTGGAGAACGACGGTTACAGCGTCGCTTCGAGTCTCATCCCGGGCGTCATTCGCTCGATAGCCATCCAACGGCTGCCGGACCTCAATAACGGTTTCGTCAACCGGATTCTGGTTGGCACTGACGAGGGGTACCTGCTGCGGCTCATCCCTGACTCCTCTGATCCCGCGAGAATCATCGACGAAACCTGGAAATTCACGACACAGCTTGTTACTCCCTTTGGTCCCGGCGCCATCCTCTCGATTGCGCAGGACCGCGACGAGAATATCCTTGTGGGGGGGGACTTTGATTATCCCGATACCGATCCTGATAATCCGGCCCTGAACCTGCTGCGTCTCAGCAAAAAGGGGGATCTTGACACCAGCTTCAAGGTTGGAATCGGATACGATCCCCCTCCCGGCGGCATCTCGTTCGGCAGTTTCGTCGCCTCCATCGCCCTGCAAACCGACGGCAGCATACTCGTCGGAGGACTGATGAGTTATGTCCGCGACCTGCGCTCCGGGACCAAGATCCCCCGTAACAGGATCGCCCGGCTGTTACCCGACGGAGTGCTGGACCCCCAGTTCGATATCGGCGAATTTACAGACCTTTTTCAGCCGCCCATGAGAACCGTGTCCGTGGTCAAGCTGCAGCCGGACGGAAAGATCATTGTGGGGGGCGACTTCGCGGATTTGAACCACACCGGGAGGAACTCGCTGGCTAGGCTCAGCAATAAATCGGCGGCGCAACTGCTCCAGGTGGACTCCCAGGCGCAGGTCATCAGCTGGCTGCGCCAGGGGACCGGACCGGAGCTCTGGATGGTCTACTTCGAGTATCTTGATGACACGGTCACGCCTGCCGCCTGGAGCCTGCTGGGCATCGGCGAGCGAACCGCCGCCAGGGACGGGTGGGAGTGCGACCTCACCAAGACGTTTCCCCTGGGCCTTCCCCCGGGGACCCGGGTGCGGGCCCGCGGATACACGGTCGACGGCACTCAGGGGGGCGGTTCCCTGATAGAATCCGATCTCTACTACTCTCGGCAAGCGACCACCCAGCCCCAGACCATCGAGCTGGCCTCGGCAACCTGCACCTACGGAGTTCCCTGTCCCGCTCTGAAGGTCACCATCACCCGGGGCACTAACGCCCCGGCCCCTTGGGATCCGGACGGCGGGATACCGGTAACCTTCTCCAGCAGCGGAAACTCCACCGACCCGGGCGGTTCGCTCAGCGTTACCGACAGCGTGACGGGCCGCACCATTGCGACTATCGACTCCCGCGGCAATGTCAGCGTCAACGATGTGGGGAGCGGCACCATCACGGCGAGCCAGCCGGGGGACTCAGGCTATGCACCGACCAGCAGCGGAATTCAGACCCTCACGGTGGTGAAAGCATGCCAGGAAATAATCTTTCCGCAGCCCGGGGACAGGACTTTCGGTGACCCGCCCAGCGCTCTCCAGGCGACCGCCTGCAACGGGCTCGAGGTCTCCTTCAGCCTGGACGGCAGCGACCCGGGTGTGGCGACTATCGACGCGAACAGCCACGAGCTGACCATAAGCGGCGCCGGGCAGCTGGTCATCACCGCTTCGCTGGCAGGAAGCGAGCAGCTCGAAGGGGCTCCCCAGGTGGTCCGGACCCTCGTCGTGCACAAGGAGGGGCAGTCGATCAGTTTCGCCCAGCTTCCCCCGAAGGGTTGCTGGGACCCGCCCTTCACGCTGGGGGCTTTCGCTTCAAGCGGGCTTTCGGTGAGCTACCAAAGTTCGGACGAAAGGGTCGCCTGGATAGACGGGGATAAGGTCGTCATCAAGGGAGCGGGAACTGCCGTCATCACCGCCTGGCAACCGGGCAACGGCAATTTCGACGCGGCGCTGCCGAGCGCTCAACCTCTGACCGTCAGTGAGGAGTTGGTCCCGCCCCAGCTGTCGCTCTCCACGCTTTCCTCTGGAGCGACTACGGCAAACCCCGTGCTGAACATCATGGGATCAGCCACCGATGCCTCGGGAATCGCGAGCCTGACCGTGAACGGGACCGATCTGACTGCGCAGGCGGGGCTGTTCAGCGCTGCCATCCTGCTCGCCGTCGGGCAGAACGGCATCGAGGTGAGTGCGCTCGACGGCGCGGGGAACCGGGCAACCCAAAGGCTCGCCATCACCTTCAAAGCGGCAGCTCCCGAGATTTTGGTAAATACACCGGCTGACAACAGCGTCACCGACCAGGGGCTTTTTTCGGCCAGCGGCACAGTGACGCCGGGCGCCGTGGTTTCAGTCGCAGTGAACGGTGCGCCGCCACTCCCCCTGACCGCCGTCAATGGCAGCTTCACCGGGAGCGGAACGCTCCAAGAGGGTGTCAACACTCTTGAGTTTTCCGCCTCGTTTTCGGGAAGGGTCTCCGTGGTGAAACGGAGCGTCACTCTGGCGTCAGCCGGAGCGTCGCTCGCCATACTGCAGCCGGCCGAGGACGTCAGGACTGAGCTCTCCGGCATCGTCCTTCGGGGGACGGCAGGGAGCGGGGGAGCGAGCCTGACCCTTGAGGTCGCAGGAACCAGCTACGCTCCGGTTCTCCAGGGAGGGAGCTTCCAACAGGGTATTGCCCTGGACCATCCCGGGGCGTTCCAGATAACGGCACGCCTGACGGATGCAGCTGGCAAGGTGAGCACCGTCCGGAGAAACATCATCCGGGTCCCGGTCATTCTGGGGGATCTGGACGGCGACGGGGTCGTCGATATCCGGGACGCCGCGCAGGCGCTCAGGATATCGCTCGGGTTGCAGCAGGCGAGCCCGCAAACCCTCGCCCATGGGGACCTGGCGCCGCTGGTAAACGGCGTCCCCCGGCCCGACGGGGTGATCGACTCGGGGGACGTGCTGCTTTTACGCAAGATTGTGGGGTTGGTGGATTTTTGAGGCCGGAGAACTGGCGGGGGGGCTTGACCGCTTGGTAGTAAGCGCTGCCGCGGGCGGCCGCCCGCTACGGTACAGCCTTTATTTGGGCCGCCCCCTTTTACCTAAGGTAGCAGGTCAGGGAAGGCCGACAGCATCTTTTCCGCGACCTGGCGCGAGCTGACCTGGTAGGTGCCGGCCTTAACAAGGGACTTGATCGACTCCACTCGCTTGGCCTGCAACTCCTGCTGTGTCTTCATGCCGGCGCTGAGCGCGGCGGAAAAATCGACCTGGTCGGTAGTGCGGGGCGCTTTGGATGCCGCTTGCTGCGGGGAGGAGGATGCGGTTTTCTCGGTTTTCTCGGCAGGTTGTGCCGCCAGTAATGCTTGCTGGGACCCCGGTAATATCTTCATCTGAGGACTCCTTTTTTGCTTTGTTGCTATTCTTCTTTGAACCCCTCAAATAATAAACGTTTTAGCCGCTATTGCCTACTGGTTTTTTATCCCGTGATTGGTCGTCCCCCTAGTCGTCCCCCTATCCTGGCCGGCGTGACAAGCCGGCTAGCTACTCTGCCAGCGCAAGGTCCCCCTGGTGGCGCCCCAGATGAAATGGGCGGCTGCAACGGGATCCTCATGACCGGGTAAAAAGGTGATGCTAATGATACCAAGTTGATGGGATGTTGGTAACGATACCTGCAAAGCTTTCCCCACAGGTTGGCTTCTGTAGGGGCGCCCCCGTCAGGAATGTCCCGACCTCAACTTAACGGCGGCGGACCAAGAAAATAATGAGCTGGTTGACATGGGTTAAATTGCAGTTATATTGGTAATCGTTAACTGTTCGGGGCGCCTGCTGACTGATCATGAAGTACCACTGGTCTGCGGCAACTCTTCGTAATCACCTCAAAACTTTCGGACTGATGCAGCTTGCGAGTGCGCTGGATCAGTCAAGCTCGCAGCGTACCAGCCACACCCCGCCTTCCGGCGGAGTTACAGGAAGTAAGCCCTGCAGCAGCACGATCGGTATTGTCCATATTGAGGGGAAACCCTTCACACCAAGGAGGCTACACACATGAAAAGAATCATTAGCTGCATAATTGTTTCAGCCCTGCTGGGATTGTCCGGCTTGGCACACGCCGGGGAAAGGGCCGGAGCGGTTTCTCTTTCTCCCTTTATCGGCGGCTACCACTTTGACGAGAACCAGGGACTGCGCGAAAACCGCCTGGTCTACGGCCTGCGGCTTGGCTACGACTGGACGGACAACTGGGAAACGGAACTTGTTGGAGACTACGTGCGCGCCGAGACCTTTGCCACCAAGCAGGACAACTCGGTTTGGTCCTTCCGGCTGGACATGCTCTATAACTTCATGCCGCATTCAGCCGTCGTTCCCTATCTCGCCGGCAGCGTCGGCGGTATCCACTTCGAACATAGTGCAGCCAATGGCGGCGATCTCTCCGAACCGACCGTCAACGCCGGCGGTGGCGTCAAGTTTTTTATGACGGACTCCATTGCCCTGAGGTTGGACGCCCGCTATCTTTTGGACTTCAGCAACGACAACTTCCGCCACGAAGCCTACCACAACGTGGAGTACACGGCAGGTCTGACCTTCCTTTTCGGCGGCAATAAACCCGCGGCCGCAGCCGCCCGTGAGGAAGCACCTGCGCCCGCACCGGCTGCCCAGGCTCCCGAGGTGGCTCCCTTGCCGGTGCCGGCTGCGGAACCGACTCCGGGGCACTACAAATACTGCGTCACCTTGCCGATCGAATTCGATATCGACCGGGACGTCATCCGTCCGGAATATCATGACCAGGTGGCCCGGGTCGGCAACTTCATGAAAAAGTACCCGACCACGACCGCCGTCATCGAGGGGCATACCGATAACGTGGGAACCTACAACCACAACATGGAGCTTTCCCAGAAACGCGCCGACTCCGTGGTGAACGATCTGGTGCAAAATTACGGCATCGACCGCTCGCGCCTGGCGGCCAAGGGGTATGGCTTTACCCGTCCTGTCGCCGACAACGCAAACGAGGCGGGACGCCAGAAGAACCGCCGCATCGAGGCGATCATCGACTGCGCCTTTGACGTTCAGCAGATAGCACCCCCGGAAAGGCTCTGCATGTCGCTGGTGCTGGACTTCGACTCCGGCAAGGCCGACGTCAAGCCGCAGTATCGCGATGAAATTGCCAAGGTCGCCGATTACCTGAAGCAGTATCCGAGCACCACCGCCGTCATCGAGGGGCACACCGACAACGTGGGGAGCCCCGAGAACAACATGAAGCTCTCGCAGCAGCGCGCGGAAAATGTGGTGACCTACCTCGTTGACAACTTCGGTATCGACCGCTCGCGGCTCTCCGCCAAAGGGTACGGCTCCACCAGGCGCATAAGCTACAACAACACTCCTGAAGGGCGTCAGCAAAACCGCAGGATCAGTGCAGTTATCGACTGCGTGGTCAAGTAGCGAGAGGGCTCCAAGTCATCCAGGAGCTCTCTGCCACGAAATTACGCTAGCAGCAGTCAAAAAATAGCCCATAGAACGTATGGGCTATTTTTTTGCTATTTACTTAAACGTCCCTAAGTAAGACGGCAGAAACTGTCGTTTCATAGATATCTTGATATACTTAGTGGCACAAGCGCGGCGCACGGCCCGTGAACTGCCGTAGCTGAAAGTAACACATCAGATTGGGTCCTGGTCGGATCGGAAGTCATGCCGCAAGGTCTGTCTGTCAGCCATAAAAAGCGAGGTCCATTAAAGGAGACGCGAGATGAAGAAGTCCAGACTGACTTTACCGGAATTATCTCTCATTGCAGGAACTAGAGTTGCGCTCGGCGCTGGAATCGCCCTGTTGTTTGCCGACCGGTTGAGCGAGCAACAGCGCAAGGCCGCAGGCTGGGCTCTCTTCCTGACCGGAGTGATAAGCACGGTTCCCCTGGCAAAAATCGTGCTGGACAAGCGGTATTGAAGCTCTGGCCGCGGCCACCTCAGGCAAGGTGACCTTCCCTTTTCCAGCTTTAGTTTTCAGTGTCACTCAACGGGAGGCCTGTGATGTATAAGCGCAAACTTGGGAGGCAGGGCCTGGAAGTTTCTGCCATGGGGCTTGGCTGCATGGGGATGTCTTTTGCCTATGGGCAACCGGACGATGAGGCCTCGGTTCAGGTGCTGCGCCGTGCGCTCGATTTGGGAGTAAATTTCTGGGACACGGCCGAGTTGTACGGACCGTTCACCAATGAGGAGCTGCTGGGGCGGCTACTTAAGGAGGTGCCGCGCGGACGCGTGACGATCGCCAGCAAATTCGCCTGGAGGTTTGGGCCCCACGGGGAGCAGGTCGCGCTCGACTCCAGCCCGGCCCAGATACGGAGGTCTATCGAGGGATCGCTGAGGAGGCTCGGCACCGACTATATCGATCTGTACTATCAGCACCGTCTGGACCCCGCCACCCCGATCGAGGAGACCGTCGGCGCGCTGGCCGAGCTGGTCGGGGAGGGGAAGGTCCGCTTCATCGGCCTCTCCGAGGTAGGACCCGGCACCGTGCGGCGCGCCCATGCGGTGCATCCGCTGAGCGCGGTGCAGTGCGAATACTCACTCTGGGAGCGGGGAGTCGAGGAAAAGCTCCTGCCGACGCTGCGCGAGCTGGGGATCGGATTTGTCGCCTACAGCCCGGTGGGGCGCGGAGCCCTCTCCGGTAAAATCAGGAGCGCCGAGGATCTTCATCCCGGCGATTGGCGCCGCGGGAATCCCCGTTTCCAGGCAGACAATCTCAGGCACAACCTGCAGTTCGTTTCCGTCTTGAGCGGGATAGCCGCAGCCCACGACGTAACCCCGGCACAACTGGCACTGGCATGGGTGCTGCGCCGCGGCCACGACATCGTGCCGATTCCCGGGACCAAGCACCTGCGCCACCTGGAGGAAAACGCCCAGGCCGCGACCCTGAAGCTTTCCGAAAACGTCTGGTCGCTGCTGGAGTCAGCTCTTGGCTCCTTCGAGGTCGCAGGTGAGCGCTATCCCAAGGAAGCGGCGCAGTATCTCGACACCTTGGAGTAGCCTGCCGGCGCCGGAGGGAGGAGGGCTTTTTGCTGACGCCCTGCGGCTTCCTGTGAATCCGAAAAGTCTTCTCCTCCGGTGTCCTGGGAACCAGAAAAGTTCCCTCTCCCGGAGGGGGAGGGCCAGGGAGGGGGAAACCTTCTCGCCAACACGATAACCGTTAAGTCAGCATGTTTTCCCCCTGCCAAAGGGTGCGCTGCCGTAACGAAGTTTCATCCCAGAAACAGGAGCAGCAGATGACCAGTGAATCGCAAACAAAAGCCACCCTTGACCAGCTCTGCATCAACACGATACGTTTTCTCGCGGTCGACGCGGTCCAGAAAGCCAACAGCGGGCACCCCGGCATGCCGATGGGGGCGGCACCCATGGCGTACCTGCTCTGGACCCGGTTCCTGAAGCACAGCCCGGCGCACCCCGGCTGGTTTGACCGCGACCGTTTCGTGCTCTCAGCCGGTCACGCCTCCATGCTGCTCTACGCCCTGCTGCACCTGACCGGCTACGACCTTCCCCTCGAGGAAATTAAACGCTTCCGCCAGTGGCAAAGCCGCACCCCCGGTCATCCGGAGCGCGGCCGCACCCCCGGGGTCGAAGTGAGCACCGGCCCACTCGGGCAGGGCTTTGGTAACGCAGTCGGCATGGCGCTTGCGGAGGCGCACCTCGCCGCCCGCTACAACCGTCCCGGTTTTCCGGTCATCGACCACTACACCTACGTCATGGCCTCGGACGGCGACCTGATGGAAGGGGTAGCCTCGGAGGCGGCCTCACTTGCCGGCCACTTGAGGCTTGGCAAACTGGTCTGTCTCTACGACGACAACCGCACCTCCCTCTCTGCCTCGACCGGGATCTGCTTCACTGAGGATCGCGCTGCCCGGTTTGCGGCTTACGGTTGGCAGGTGCAGACGGTAGAGGACGGCAACGACCTGGACGCCATCGAACGCGCCCTGCAAAACGCGAGAAACAAGACCGAGCGTCCCTCCCTGGTGCTGGTGCGCACCCACATCGGGTATGGCTCACCCGGCAAGCAGGACAGCTTCGAGGCCCACGGCTCGCCGCTTGGCCCTGAGGAGGTGCGGCTTGCCAAGGAACGGCTTGGCTGGCCCGCCGAGCCGGACTTCCTGATCCCCGAAGCGGCGCTTGGGCTTTTCCGCGG
>JGI24143J45723_1000929_pt1 | contig 14665 bp, 11 predicted proteins | sample BarGraIncu00432A_FD_45723 | JGI IMG/M metagenome (IMG submission 45723)
GAATTGCAATAATTATATTTCTCAATGCCTGTTTGCAGGGGGGATACCCATGGATTGTGACGGCGATGTTGACACCCAATGGAAATGGTACGGGGAAACGGTTGATCTGGATGAAACAGAATCGGGCAGAAGTCCGGCATGGACAGGTGTTGAAGAATTTTACACCTATGCCAGTGAAAATACCGGATATGGATTAGAAGCTGTTGTTGACGATAATGTCTTTAGCGGGTCTGTTGGTGATATTTTACAGTATGGCCAGGATGATGAGTGGCTTCATTCAGTTATCATTACAAAGGTCATTAAAGATAGCAATGGAAACATGCTGGATTATCTGATTAATTCGAATACCACGGATCGAATAAACTATCCGGCCAGTGCCTACGGCTATTCAGATCTTCGATTAATCAAAATCGAGGGTTGGAATGAAAACTAATAGCTGATTTAACGAATAAAATATAAAGGCCGATTATTTATCGTGAGATGTTTGTGATAAAACATCTCATCAGATAAAATATTCGCCCCTACAAAAATAATTATATTTTAGGCTTTGGAAAGCGGTTTTCATTTTTGTCATAACCGATCGCCACATTGAAATTAAATAATATTTTAGGCTTTAGATAGCTGTTTCTTTTTGAAGCTGCTTTTGTTCAGCAAATAAATAATGAACCAGCTGCTCTGCTGTTCGGCCGGAAGTATTGATATGACGTGCTCCCCAAGCAAGGGCTCGAGAATCCAGTTCTTCGGGAGTCATGTTTAATTCCATCGATTGAGCCAAATCATGGACAATTGCCAGGTATTCTTTTTGATTTGGAGTGGAATAGGTTAGAATTAAACCAAACCGACTGCTGAGCGATAGTTTTTCTTCCAGGACTTCCCGGGCGTTGACGGCGTCTTGGCGTTCACTGAATCGTTCTTCAACTAAATGACGTCGATTGGAGGTGGCATAAATCCGCACATTATTTGGATTCTGTTCAAGAGAACCTTCCAGAACGCCCTTGAGTATTTTATAATCCTGGTCTCTTGTTTCAAAGGTGAGATCATCAATAAAAAGGATAAAGGGATAAGGACGGTGTTCAAGCTGTTTGAAAAGCTGCGGAATGAGACCCAGCTGATCGCGTTTGATTTCAATCATTCGAAGCCGGGTATCTGAAAAAATGTGGAGCAACGCTCGAACGGTTGATGATTTTCCGGTGCCCATGCTTCCCTGCAACAAAACATTAAGTCCCTGATTATAAGCAATTAAAGCTTTTGTATTTTGGATGATTTCCTGCTTTTGAAAAGTATTACCGACTAAGTCATCCATTGTTTGAGAACTTTCATTGAAAATGGGAAGAATCTGACCCTGACTGTTTAGCTTGAAAGAGGAATGATTTAAGAATATTCCAAAACCGTGTTCGTAAATATATTCGCTTAATATTATAAGAAATTGTTCAGGATCGTTTTTTCGAACGGCAACGTTGAAAGATGATTCATTTGCGGATAGCGGAAAAATCGATTTAAAAAAAATGTTTTCGGTATGAATATCATTTTTCTTGATTAATGTATCCCAGGAGAAATTTAACATTTGTAACAAAATCGCGACATCTTCAAGCATACTTTCATAAAATGGATGATTTTTTGTTAACAACTGCGATTCGCAAAAAAGAGTGAAAGGGTTTTCGTCATTAAAAAAGTGTTTGAGAATCATGTATTGCCAAAGCGACTCACCAACCGGGTGAGTGGGGTTGGCCGGCTTTTTTTCCATAGCACCCTTAATAAGGAGTGAATTTAGTTGGTAGTAAGCATCCAAAAACTCCTGTGAAGGGTTGAAATTAAGACTCTTTTCAGATTCAGTTAATACGTTTAAAAAACTTTTTATAATGGGTGTATCATTAATATTTCTAAAAAAAACGAGCCGCAATGGGCTTGTACTGGTAAAAGATTCATTCATAATATTATTCATTGGTCACCGTCCTGTTTATATTTTTAAGAGAATTATACCATAAATTAAAATTCAATACAAAATTTAGCAAAGAACTTGTAAAATTTAAGTTAACATGGTATCATTCTTGTAAAGAAATTGTAACAAGGAGGAGTGGCATGAGGAAAACTCAGAATATTTTCGAAAAAGTTAGAGAGCTCTTAAAGAAGTACCGATTTAATCAGGCGACGCAAAAAGTTGAACGAGATGAATTCATTGGGATAAATCATGTCAATCACAAAAAAAATATGAACAGTAAAAAGAAGAAGACATTTAGAATGAGAAGCTCAGCTGTTGTAGCCAGCGTTTTTTTTATGTTGGCAGGTGCAGGGGTTGTAGATGCACAAACCCGGGCTTATGAAATTTTGTATAATGGTGACAGCATTGGTTATGTTGACAGTCCGGCAGTTTTAGAAACGGCACTCAACAGTATTGGTGAAGCTAATAGCAGGAATAGCGATGTGAATCTTGGTGATTATGAAATACGGGTAGCCCGATTTGTTGATTGTATGACAACAGAAGAAATTGCTCAGGCAATTGCGGGAACAAAAACAGATAAGACCGTGCAGGTTGCTCAATCGGTAAGTTATAATCAAACACCTGTTAATCAGGCGGCTGAAACCCTGGTAGCAGAAACCCCGGTAGCGGAAACATCAGTAGTAGAAACCCCGGTAGTGGAAACTTCAGTAGTGGCAACACCAACCGTGGAAGTTGCGGCAGCGGAAACCCCGACAGTGGTAGCTCCATCAGTGGTAGCCCCTGCAGCGGAAAGAAAGTCGGTTGAAATTTCAGTAGCAGAAGTTACCCCGTTAGAAGAAACCCCGGCAGCGGAAACACCAACTGTGAAGCCACCAACAGTGGAAACACCAGCCGTGGAAACACCAGCCGTGGAAACACCAACCGTGGAAACACCAACAGTGGAAACACCAACAGTGGAGACACCGGCAGTCGTAACGCCGCAAGCACAATTTGTTCTTCCGGCCAGTGGTCGGGTTGGAGAAATTTTCAGAGATTATGACAGCGGATACTACAGCAATCATAATAATGGCGCAGCTGTTGATATATTAAATAGTGAAGGAACTTCGGTTTATGCCGCCGCATCTGGGACAGTCTCTCTTGCCGGTTGGTATGGCGGGTACGGAAATTGTGTTATGATCAATCATGGCAATGGTTATTCAACTCTTTACGGACACTTTAGCTCTTTAAATGTTGTTGAAGGTCAGACAGTCACTCAGGGACAACTCATTGGTAGTATGGGATCAACAGGATCATCAACAGCCAATCATGTTCACTTTGAAATACTACTCAATAATGTAGCTCAGCCAATCAATAACTTCTTTAATGTCAGTACCGGAGATAACGTATAACAAAGGTGACATGTTAACATAAATATACCGACCAATTGTTAATCATGTTGTATGCGCACAATTCGTACAGGCTATGCCTGTTCGCCTTGAGGCACACAACATGATGTAACAATTGTCGGTATTATTTTTAGTGAATATATTTTGTAAAAAAAAAGATGTCTTTAAATGACGTCTTTTTTTTTGTAAATAAAACGTTGATTATCTTTCCAAAATATGTTATTATGTAACAAATGTGTAACAATTAACAATATGAGGTAAAAATATGAGCGATAATGTAAAGACAGAACGTGAAAAACGAAGAAAAAAACGGCTTCGCAAAAAACGACAACGTACCATTGTGACGATAACACTTTTGGTTATAATAGCATCAGTGGGGGTCGTTAACGCACAGACACAAGGTTATCAAGTATTCTATCATGGCGAAAGCCTCGGTTATGTACAAACAGCCGGTGTTTTTGAATCGGCAGTAGATCGTATTGAGAATCGTTTGGGTGAGTCCTATAACAATAAGAATATACTTCTTGGCGACGGTTTTGAACTTGTTCAAGCGAGAGTAGATAATCCTATGGATGTTGATACATGGGTTCAGGTTTTGAGTAATAAAGGCATTGAGCTTTATGTAAAAGGAACATCGGTTGAGTTTAATGGTCAGGAAGTCGGTACAATGACATCATCAGATGAAGCTCAGCGTGTGATTGAAACTTTTCAGAGTTTATCGGTTGACTCAAGCAAAAGCGGATTTAATTGTATCGAAAAAACGGTGCTGCTTTCTGAAACAAAAGATTTCGCAACCATGCTAAAAAGCATAAAAGCATTGAAAAAATAAATATAAAACCAGAAAAACACGCGTTGCGTGTTTCTCTGGTTTTAAGGAGAAAACGGTGATGAGCACTCAAACAGAAAAAGCCATGGATTTGGCGGTTAACTACTTGTCATATAAATCCCGTACCAGTTATGAAATGGTGACCTATCTTAAGAAAAAAAACATTGAGGATTCTGTAATTAAGCACGTCATGGGAAAACTTCGGGAATATCGTTATGTGGACGATGAAATTTATCTTAAAAATTATGTAGAAAATAATCGTCAACTGACCTATTATGGCACAAAGCGAATACGTCAGGATCTTAGAAAACGCGGCATCAGTGATGATTTATTGCTCACCCTAGAGGATCTTTATCCAGAAGATGCAGAATATCAGTGTGGTTTGATGGTTGCAACGAAAAATCTGAAGCTTTTAAAAGGAAAAACGGTTTTACAGAAGCAAAAAAAAATATACGATAAACTGGCCCGTATGGGATATTCAATGGATATGACAATCGATGTGATTAAAGAACTGGATTTAGAGGAAGAACCCATTGTGTTATCTGAAGAAGAAATTGAATTCGAAGAAAAAAAGATACGAGAAAAATTAAATCGCGATTATGAAAAATATGAGCGACAACATAAAAAAAAGGGATTCATTGGTAGAGATTTGGAAAATCGGATTATCAAGAGCTTGATGGGTCGAAAATATCCCTATGAAATGATAAGAGAAAAACTTGATGAGATGAAAGAAGAATAATCGATAAAGGCCAACATTATCATTTTGATAATGTTGGCCTTTATCGTGGAAATTTATCACGTTTCAACGACTTCTGTTTTTATAGTCCCAATCGTTTGATCAGATAGGGGAGTGCTCTTTCAAAGCAAACACCGTATCGTTTTTCCTGGTTGAGAGCTACTGTCTTGATGATACATTCTCGGGTATAATCAACGGCGATTTGGAGAGAATCCTTTAGACTGAAATCATTTAAAATGGCGGCTAACATCGTGCTGCCAAAAATGTCACCAGTGCCATGAAAATTGTCGTGCACACGCTCGTTAAAAGCGTAGTCAAATGTATTGGCTTCCGAGTCATAGGCAACAGCTCCAAGTTTTGTATCTTCAAAAGAAATGCCGGTTAAGACCACCTTTTTCGAACCCAGCTGAGAAAGACTGATTAATAAATTCTCGACGTAGGATTGATTATAGCTTTCGCCAACATAGGGTTCATCCAAAAGAAAAGCAGCCTCGGTGAGGTTTGGAACGATGATGTCGGCTTTGGCGCAAAGCCGGCTCATTCCTTTTGCCATTTCCTTGGAGTAGATGGAATACAGTTCGCCATTGTCGCCCATCACAGGGTCGACCAGAGTGAGGGTACTGTCGGTTTGAAAGGTGTCAAAAAGACTGCCAACCAAATCAATTTGCTCATAAGATCCTAAAAATCCGCTGTACAATGCATCAAATTTCAAATTGAGAGATTCCCAGTGATTGGCAATCGGGGTGATATCTTCGGTTAAGTCGCGGTAGGTGAAATGCTCGAAACCGCCGGTATGTGTTGATAAAACAGCTGTTGGCAAAATACTGGTGTCAAATCCAGCCGCTGATATAATCGGCAGGGCAACCGTCAGGGAACATCTCCCAACACATGAAATATCATGAATGGCGGCGACTCGTTTTTGTTTTTCTATCATTAAATTCTCCTTGATATGAATTATCTTCTTGATTTTCTAATACTCTTATTATAAGATAAAAGTGAACCCATGAAAAGAATCAGTTTTACACAATATGTTAGGATCAAGCAAGGAGAGCCTGTGATTACGATACCGTTTAAAAATGAAGGACAGTTCCTTTATGAAGAAATATATGAATTCCTGAAAAATGAAATTATTCTTGGTAATTTGAAAAATAGTGAGAAATTACCATCCAAACGGAATATGGCCAGTCGTCTGTCGGTGAGTGTTAATACGGTTGATGCCGCTTATGGCCAATTAGTGGCTGAAGGTTATGTGGAGGCGGTTCCTAAAAAGGGATATTACGTCTGTGAAATTGACACTTATTTACAAAGTGAAAAAAGAGCAGCCCCGAAAAATAAAGTCGAGATTGAAAAAATTGAGATCTGTGGTATCGATTTTTCTCCGAATATGATTGATCAACGGATTTTTCCATATGATGCGTTTCGAAAAATATTTAAAGCAACTTTTAATGAATATGATCTGAATCTATTGAACAAACCGGATATTCAGGGAGAACCTGAATTAAGAAAAGCTCTGGTAAATTTATTGTACCGTTCCAGAGGTGTGGTTTGTACTAAAGACCAGATTGTTATCGGTTCCGGTACCGACCACCTGCTTCAAACACTGGACCTGCTTTGGGGAAACAGTAAAGAAATTATTCTGGAAAATCCGGTATATCTTAAAGCATACAATATTTTTGAAAAAATGGGAAATAAGGTCATCTCCGTGGATATTGACAAAAAGGGTATTCGAATTGAGCCCTTAAAGAATCATAAAAATGTTGCCATCTATGTGACCCCGTCTCATCAATTCCCTTTGGGAATAAGTATGCCGATTGATCGTCGAATCAAACTGCTTAATTTTGCGAACAAAGAAGAGAATATCTATATTATAGAAGATGACTACGACAGTGAATTTCGTTACAATGAAAAACCTTTGCCGTCGCTGCAGAGTATCGATAAAAATGGGAAAGTCATCTATATCGGTACTTTTTCAAAATCAATTGCACCGTCGATGAGAATCAGTTACATGGTTTTGCCGGATTCCGTGTTAAAGACGTATTTGGAAATTGCCGATCAAATCAGTTCTCCGGTTTCAAGTCTTGAACAAAGGATGATTGCGGCATTTATTTCAGGTGGATTTTTCGAAAAACATGTCAATAAAATGCGTAAAGTATATAAGGAAAAACGAATTACCCTGATGGATGCTCTTAGCCAATTGGGTGATCAGGTTAAGATCACCGGCGAAAATGCGGGGCATCACCTTTTGGTCCAATTAAACAATGGGTTAAGTGAGGAAGAAATGTGTGAACGCGCCCTGGCTGTGGGAGTCAAGGTTTATCCGGTGTCGCCCTATTTTATTCATGGGGTTTCAAAAAAATTTGAAAGCATGGTTTTATTGGGATACGGCTCGTTAACGACAGATCAGATTTATGAGGGAATCAATTTGTTAAAAAAAGCATGGGATTTGTAATAATATGTTATAATAATAAATTGCATAGAATTGTGAGAATGTGAGATTAAAAATAAAGAAACAAGAGGTAAGAATGAATAAAAAACCAGAACTGCTTGCACCTGCCGGAACCATGGATGCCATTATTGCTGCTGTAAACGGCGGAGCAGATGCGGTATATTTTGGTGGAAAAGCCTTTAATGCCCGTCGAAATGCCGAAAATATGACGGAAGATGAAATCAGAATGGCCGTAGCGCTTTGTCATTACCGTGGGGTAAAGGTGTATATCACGCTTAATATATTAATTAAAAACAGTGAATTCGAGGAGCTTATCAAGACCCTTAATTTTTTGAAAAACCTCCATGTCGACGGACTGATTGTCCAGGATATGGGATTAATTTATTTAATCAAACATTATTTTCCGGAGTTTAAACTGCAAACCAGTACCCAGGCTTCGGTTTATGGGCTGGAAGGCGTGTTGTTTTTTCAGGAACAGGGTTTCTCCCGAGTCGTACTGCCCCGAGAAATGCCGTTAACTCAAGTAGCTGAAATTAAAAAAAAGGCGACGATTGAATTAAAAATATTCTGTCACGGTGCCCTGTGCTACGCTTATTCGGGACAATGTTTAATGAGCAGTATGATCGGGGGACGAAGCGGCAATCGGGGGCTTTGTGCCCAGCCCTGCCGGAAAACCTATCAGCTTTTTGATGAACAAGACAGGCTAATCAATGAGGGCTATTTATTAAGCCCGAAGGATTTAAAAACCCTGGAGGAGATGGAGGCGATTGTCGCCGCTGGTGTGGATGCGTTAAAAATTGAAGGCCGGATGAAAACCCCGGAGTATGTTTATGGGATTACCCGCGCTTATCGGGAGCGGATTGATGAGCTCTTTGGTGAGAAATCCGCAAAAACCATCAACGATCAGGCCGTTATGCAGGTCTTTAACCGGGATTTTACCCGCGGTCATTTGTTCAATGAAGCGGATATCCTGAATCCTCAGGTTGGTAAAAATAGAGGCATTTTGATTGGCCGGGTCATAGCCATGCCAAAATCACAGAACAGCAGAAATCATGGGGCTTATCCGCATTTAGCGCTCAGTTTGAATCAAGATGCCGAGCTTTCCCTGGGGGATGGCTTATCTTTTGGTGAAGACGGTAAAATTGGTGCGAAGGTGGATGGAATTTTCACTTTGGATGGCAGCCGGCTGGAAAAGGGCCATGGTGGAGAAGTCATTGCCATTCCCTGTCGGTACAGGGTTGCGCCGGGAACCTTACTGTACAAGAATTTTGATAAGGGCTTAATGGATCAGCTGCATCAATGGGGTTCGGTGCCGGTGAATCAGCCGGAGGCGGTTGTGAATTTCAAGCTGACGATAAAGGCGGAGATGCCGGTGAAAATCGTTGCTGCATCCCAAGGGATTGAGGTGTCTTATACTGCGGATTTTGAGCCAGAAATGCCGCTGCGAAATCCATTGGATGAAGCCATCATTAGAGAACAGATTTCACGCCTTGGTGCAACGGATTTTGAACTGGGAACAATCGCAATTGATATGGACGCAAATCTGTTTTTATCCCGAAGTCAGCTGAATTTGCTCCGAAAAGAAGTTATTGGAAAGCTGGAGTCTAAAATCACAGAGGCGTCTGAAACGAGTGCCGACGATTTGATTACGATCGTTCCGCTGGAAAAAGAACTGCATGGCAATCAAAAATCGCTTGATAATGAAACCGGCAGGAAGCGGATTTCGCTGGAATTCCGAGAAATGCCGTCACGTGAGTGGCTGTCACAACTGGGCAATCTTGGAGTTGCTGAGGTGGTACTGCCATTGCTGGGAGAAGGCGTTGCTGAAATGGCGGCTTTTTCAAAAGAATGCGGCTTAAACGTTTTGCTGAAAACACCCAAAATAATGGATGATGCCGGTTCGCAAAAAGTGCGCCGATTATCGAATCAGGATATTAAACATGACGGGTTTCTGATTGGAAATTATGAAGCCCTGCAACTGTTCAAAAATCGGTCCGATTATTTGGAAGCGGATCAGTCCTTTAACCTGTTTAATACCCTGGCGGCACGGGCATTAAAAGAGTGGCAGGTCAAAGGTGGGGTTTTGTCTCCAGAACTGGATGAAACACAATTAAAGGAAATTTCGGAGTATTCGGATCTTACCATGGTGTTGCCGGTTTACGGTACGCAGGAGCTGATGGTGAGCAAAAAATGCCTGTTCAGCTGTGCCAACTGTCCGGAGAAAATCAAAGGAACAACCGGCCTTTGTCATATGGAAATGACTGGAAATCTGGAGGATGAGCGAGGCGGATATTTCCCGGTAAAACGCGATAATCAGGGGCTTATTCACATTTATAACCGGGACACGCTGTTCTTACGAGAAGAAATTCTGGCTTTGCACGGGGTGGATACCTGGCGGATTTATCACCGCAACGAAGCGCTTGAAACCTTGAAAACCATCATCAATTATTACCGTCGGGATATTTATGAGGAGCATTGGGGTCTGCCGGAAGGGTTAAGCACGGCGGGGACGACCCGGGGAAGTTTTAAACGAGGAGTGAAATAAGGACATGGATCAAAGAAGTCTTAAAGTCTTAGAATATCATAAAATTTTAAAAAGTCTGATGGAAAATTGTGTGACCCAGGGGGGGAAGGAGCAAGTTGAGGAGTTACTGCCCCTGGAAACCTTAACCGCGGTGAATCGCGGCCTCGATTTAACAAATGAAAGCCTGGGCATGATTCTTCGAAATGGGAGACCGCCGTTAGCGGATGTGCCAAACACCAGTGATTATGTCAAACGCGCGGTCATTGGCTCAATGCTTTCGATGAAGGAACTTCTTTCCATCGCCACCCTGCTGCACATTGCCAGGGATATGGACGACTACTATCATGGGGATACCCAAATGGACAACCTGGTTTTATTGAAAGATCTTTTTGAATCGCTGGAAACCTGTGAAGAACTGGAAAAAGAAATCAACCGAAAAATATTAGGCCCTGAGGAAATGGCCGACACCGCTTCCCGGGAACTCGCCCGAATTCGTCGGGAAATGCAGTTTAAAAACAATCGGATCAGTGAAAAGCTCAACCATATGGTGAGTTCAACGGCCTATGAAAAAATTCTCCAGGAAAAAATTGTCACCATTCGCAACAACCGTTACGTGATTCCGGTCAAGCAAGAATACCGCAGCCAGGTTCCGGGGATTGTTTTGGATAAATCGGCCAGCGGCGCCACTTTGTATATTGAGCCGATGGCAGTGGTGGAACTGAATAATGATATCAAAATTCTGGTGGCTGAAGAGGAACAGGAAATCATCCGAATCCTCAAAGATCTGACTCAAAAGGTTGCCGACAACCGTGATAACATCATCGGAAATTATGATGTGCTGGTGGATCTGGATTTTCAATTTGCCAAAGGGAAATACGGTCTGGCGGTTAATGGCGTCAGGGCGGCGGTGACCGAGACCGGACCGATTGAACTGTTGCGGGCAAAACATCCGCTTATTCCCGACGATCAGGTGGTGGCATCGGATATATATTTTGACGAGTCAATCAATACCATGGTGATTACCGGACCGAACACCGGGGGTAAAACCGTGTCCTTAAAAACCATCGGGCTTTTGAATCTGATGGTACAGTCGGGACTTTTTATTCCGGTTCGGGAAGGCAGCAAAACCAGAATTTTCAAAGATATTTTCGCAGATATTGGCGATGAACAGAGTATTGAGCAGAGTTTGAGCACCTTTTCCTCTCATATGACGAATATTGTCGAAATCATGAGTAAAGCGGATCAAAACAGCTTGGTTCTTTTTGATGAATTGGGCGCCGGAACCGATCCGACGGAAGGGGCAGCCCTGGCAATATCGATTCTTAATGCGTTGCATCTTCGTGGGGTGACCAGTATATCAACAACCCATTACAGTGAACTGAAGGAGTTTGCTCTGGTGACACCGGGTGTAGTTAATGCCAGTGTGGAATTTGATGTCAAAACATTGAGGCCAACCTATCGCCTGCTGATCGGGGTTCCGGGAAAATCCAACGCTTTTGAAATTGCCAGGCGGTTGGGGCTGGGTGATGACATTATCGAACATTCACGGGAGCTCATTAAAAACGAAGCCATCCGATTTGAAGAAACCTTGATAAAAATCGATGAAAAGCGCCGCCGAACTGAGGCGGAACACGATGCTATGATTCGTTTGAAACGGGAAACCGAAGAATTGAAACGTCAAATGGATCGGGAAAAGGAACGCTTCGAGGAAGAGAAAAAGGCATTGATTTTAAAGGCTCAGGAAGAAGCCCTGGAGATTGTACGAAAGACCCGCGTGGAAACGGAAGAAATTTATCGGGAAATACGAACAATTCAGGAAACAACGATCAATGCGGTCAAAGATAATAAAGAGCTTGAAGCCATTCGCAAACGCATCAAGGAAAAAGAAAAAAACATTTATCAATTTGGAAATATTCCGAAAGATTATCAGGGTCAGGCGCTGAGTATGGAAGACTTGAGCGTCGGCATGAAGGTCTTTGTTATCAGTCTTCGTCGTGAAGGGGAGATTATCAACATTCTACCCAATGAAAACAAGGCTATGGTTCAGTCGGGTATCATAAAACTTAAAGTTGATGTTAAAGATCTTACCCCCTCAACGGCGATTGCCAAACCCGAAGAAAAAAAGGTTACATACAAAAAAGTCGATCGTCATGTGATGAATACAAAACTGGATCTGCGGGGGAAGAATGGTGAGGAATCGCTATTCCTGGTTGAAAAAATGATCGGGGATGCCATGCTGTCCGGAAACAAGCAGATCGTGATTGTTCATGGTAAGGGAACCGGGCGGCTTCGCCAGATCATCCATGAATACCTCAAAGGGAATCCCTTGATCGAAGACTTCCGTTTGGGAGCTATGAATGAAGGCGGCTCAGGAGTCACCATCGTTAATCTCTAGCAAAAGATTGACATTGGATACCGCCCATAATACAATTATTAGGAAAATTTTTACGGAAGCACAATTATAATTTTTGGAGGAGTCATGATATTATCGGATAGAACCATTTATGAATATTTAGAAAAAGGGGAGCTGGTTATTGATCCGTTGGAAAAGGGACAGGTTCAGCCGGCATCAGTGGACATTCGTTTGGGAAGCAGTTATCTGAAGCTGGATGAAAATCATTTTGAGACCATGACTTTAACGGATGAAATTAAATATGTTTCGATGGAAGCGGATGAGATTATCATCCCGTCCAACTCGTTTCTATTGGCAACGACGATGGAATATATAAAACTCCCCTGTAATCTGACTGCCTTTGTGGAAGGGCGAAGCTCAGTTGGCAGGATGGGATTATTCATCCAAAATGCCGGCTGGGTTGATCCGGGCTTTGAAGGCGAAATCACGCTTGAACTTTACAATGCAAACCGCCTGCCCATTAAATTGGAAAAAGGCCGACGGATTTGTCAATTGGTGTTTGCTCAAATGGATGCCGTGGCATTAAACCCGTATCACGGAAAATATCAGAAACAGCGCTCTGCTGTGGGCAGTCGTATCTTTATGGATGATGAATGCTAGATGCTATTGTCAAAACGCTGGCCGCAGTGAATGAAGGGACAGGATTATGAAAGAAATATATTTAGATAATGCAGCAACAACCAGGGTTTATCCCCAGGTGGTGGAAAAGATGATGGATACGATGTTAAATAATTACGGGAATCCTTCTTCGCTTCATCGGTTGGGAATCCGGGCGGAACAGGTGGTAAAAGAAGTTCGAGAACTTGTCGCTGCTACAATCAACTGTCAATCCCAGGATATTTATTTTACTTCCGGCGGTACCGAAGGAAATAACATGATCATCAAAGGGATTGTCGAGAATAAACAGCGCAGTCGGATGCGGATCATTACTTCAGCCACTGAACACCCCTCGGTGTTGGATGTTTTTTCATTTTATGAAGAGCATCAGATTGAGGTGGTTGTTTTAGGAGTGGATGAACAGGGGCATATCGACATGGAAGAACTAAAAGCCACGATGAATGCCAGTACGATTTTAGTCAGCATTATGGGCGTGAATAATGAACTGGGAACCATCCAGGATCTCAAAGCCATCGGGAGGATTATCAAGCAGGCAAATCCCAATTGTGTCTTTCATTCGGATTTTGTTCAGGGATATATGAAAATTCCCATCGATGTGGAGGCCTGCCAGCTGGATGCGCTGACCATGTGCAGCCATAAGATATTTGGCCCCAAAGGGGTGGGCGCAGTCTATATAAAAAAGGGCATCAATTTAAAACCGCTGCTTCGCGGCGGCGGTCAGGAAAACAATATGCGTTCCGGAACCGAAAATGTTCCCGGAATTGTTGGCTTTGGAGAGGCGATTCGGCTTCGAAAAGAGTCGTATCTGGATGAGCTGCAGGCTATTCGCGAGCTTCGCAGCCGCCTCATCAAGGGACTCGAAGATCAAGTCAGGGATATTAAAGTCAACGGTGATCCTAACGGCAGCCCTTATGTGTTAAATGTATCGTTTAACCGGGTTCGCGGTGAGGTGCTGCTTCATAGTCTGGAAGCAAAAGGTATTTATGTTTCTACCGGCTCTGCCTGTTCGTCTCATAAAAAAGAAAAACAATATGTGCTCAAAGCCATCGGGCTTTTAGAAGAATATAAAGAAGGAACCATCCGCATTAGTTTTTCAAAGGATATCACAAAAGAAGATGCCGATGTAACAGTGAGTGCTATTGCTGAAGCGGTGGCGAGCTTGCGGCTTTTGATAAAAGCGAGACGAAAAAAATAAATCACAGGAGAAAAATTAATGGAACATGTTATTCTGGTTCGATATGGTGAAATTGCCTTAAAAGGACTGAACCGTAATTATTTTATAGAATTATTGGCAAAAAATATCCGCAATACGCTTTGGTGTGTGCCTTCGGCAAAGGTGAAAAAAATTCAGGGGCGAATTATCGTCAATGTGGAAGAAGAAGATCTTAAACTGGGAATGGAACGGATCCAAAAAGTATTCGGCATTGTATCCGTCAGCCCGGCGATTGTTATTGACAGCGATATTAAAGTGATTGAGGAAAACGCCATTGAGCAGGTACGATCAGCGGAAGGTATCAAAACCTTTAAAATTACCGCTAAACGCGGGGATAAAACCTTTCCGATTAAATCACCGGACTTGAATTACCGTCTGGGAGAAACGGTTCTTGATGCCGTGGAAGGTATTTCTGTCGACATCCATAACCCAGACTTGAATCTCTGGGTTGAAGTCCGGGAAAAAACATATATGTATCATGAATTTCTCCAATGCAACGGCGGGCTGCCGGTGGGCTGCAGCGGAAAAGGCGCGTTATTATTATCCGGCGGAATCGACAGCCCGG
>JGI24143J45723_1000930_pt1 | contig 14660 bp, 14 predicted proteins | sample BarGraIncu00432A_FD_45723 | JGI IMG/M metagenome (IMG submission 45723)
ATTTCAATTCAATTATAAGAAAAGACTTGGTTTCGACAAAGTCCTCAGACGCAGGTAGAAACCTTAGTCGTTCTTACTTGCGATCAAGAAAGTGATATACTTTCTGATTGCGCAAAAAAAAGATGACTTCTGTTCACATGACAGAAGCCGTCTTCTTTTTGTAGCTTATATAACTATTTTGATTTACATCCTAACATCAGTTTCAGTCTTAAAGTATAATCTAAAACTTAATTGTCTTAGAAATACCTTTCATGTTATAAAACGTCGCTTCAGCCTTTTCAATATAAAACGTCTCAAAATTTGGATCATCAACACTGTATAGTTTGCTGAGAAAAGGTGCAACATCTAATGCGGCTTGTTTTGATTGTTTATTGATATCAAAGACTGCCTTGCCTTTTAAGCGCAACCAATCACCTTCTTTTGAAGTTGTGGACACTTCGAAATTAGGATTCGCCTTAAGTTGTTTGTACACATTCTTTTGATTGCTTGTACAAAAATAAAGCTTTTCTTGATAATTCATAACGAATCCAAAAGGACGTACTTTAGGTACATCACCCTCAACTGTAGCTAAATAAAAAATAGGGTTTTCTTTTAAAAACTTAAAAACTTCATTCATACTCTTTACTCCTTCTTTCACTTTATTTACATATTATTATACTACCAAAAAATGTATGCAGCTATTTCTTTTAAAATAAATAGCACTTATTATTCATTGGGGCACATTTATTGTCACTATGCGGAGATATCGTTAGTAGCTGCTTCCCCTATGAAAATTTTCTCCACATCGTTTGAATAGCTGGACGAGAGGATGCCAGAATAGGTTAGAGTAAATGCAATATGATCCCCAACCTTAATCTCTTGCTGAGAGTCTGTAATATCCAGGATCAAATGATCACTACTCGAGCCCAATATAATCAGATTTTCATCAACGGGACAAATTCCATCAATATCCACACTTTGTTGCCCCATGGCAACAATTGCTCTCTTTCTGATACCAATATCAATAAATTCCGTGATTTGACCAAAAGAATCGCTACCAATAATTCCTGTCGGCACAGTTGGCTTAGAATTCACCTCGATAACCTCAGCTCGTAGCATAAAGGCATCCTGCTTAAGCCATGGTATCTTTTGACCAGTGGTGGAGTCAGTACCCAATAATATCCCCTCACCCACCCTCAACTGATTCACACCCACAGGAATTTGATGGCTTTCTAATAGTGATAGTGTAGATGTCGCACCTCCTGAAATAATATCAAGCTTATGTCCTAATTGGTATTCCACAGCACGCCCTAGTGCAACTAAAATCCCCAAATTTTTAGGACTAGGAAGTACACCACCAAAGCACCCTATATTGGTCCCTAATCCTAATAATTTAATGTTTTTCAGGCTAAAAATTTGCCCTGCTATATCAAGTACATCTTCTTGCAGTATTCCTTCACGAAGGTCACCAACATCAACCATCAAAATGACTTGATGAATTTTGTTATATTTATTCGCCGCCTCTGCTAAAGCCTTGATGACGGTTATCTCGGAATTCATACTCGTATCGGCATATTGAACAACATTTTCCACATTACTTAGATTGGGAATTCTAAGTAACGTGATGGGTTGAATAAAGCCATTTTTTCTAAGTTCAAGGATATTCTCCATTCTGGCATCTGCCAAACCGTCAACTCCACCTTCTATTATTGCAGAGACGATCTGGTGCATAGCACCAAATCCCTTCGTCACTCCAAGTACAGCAATTCCTTGCTGATGACACTTTTCTACCACCTGAGTCGCATTGTATTTAATTTTTTCTACGTCAATTTCTAGAATTATACTACCATGCATTACTAACACTTCCTCTTTCCCATTTAACCTGATTATCTTTTATATTTATCCCTCTTTATTATGCACGAAACATGCCAACGCTATTTACATTCCATAATTATTCTCAAATTTGGTCATATCGGATGTTGGAATCATCCCCTCGAATGGTTCTTTTCTATTGGCATCGTTAATTATAGCATACTTTTCCATACATACTAGATTTGCAGCAGGGCAATCTAATCAATGATGTCAGCAACGAATTGGGGAGGTGAATGTATGAATGATATTATTACAAACAGTAATATTCAAAGCATTTCCGAAAACTCTAAAGGTTTAGCTAAAGAGCACAATATTGCTGCAGAAAATGCTGAGAACAACTTGGACATAGAACCTCTTAAAAAAGCTAACCGGGAAGCTACTAATTCCCTGGTGGATAAAATGCTAAATGACCAGCACGATAAAGTCAATCCAGGTGTAAGTGTGACAAAAGACGGAGCTTTAGACCTAAATGATAATCACAAATAAAACTTACGATAAATTAAGTACAAGAAATAAGCAGGTTATGATTTACCTGCTTATTTTTTGTATACTTCAACTGCTATCTGAATTGTTTTATTTTTTCAAATGAAAAGGAACCGTCGTAACAATTACATCTTCATGTAATATAAGCAGAGCTCGCAGAACCCAACCTGTCTGATTATGGAGCAAGCGATGCCACCATTTTTTTGTTTCAAATTCAGCTATCAGAACGGTGATATAATCTCCTGGTTGTTTTTGTTTTTCCAATTCAGTAATGTAATCAATCAGAGGTTGGATCACCATTCGGTACGGGGAGTAGAGTGTGACTAACGGCGTCCCTGGATTCCAAGCTTTCCATTGGGCCTCTACACTTTTTCCTGCCTCCTGATTGATGGTAATGTGGACGGCAGTCACGTCAGTACTAATGACTTTAGCATAATCAAGGGTGCGAACAATAATACTGGTTAAACCGGAGATAGGAACAATGACAATATTTTTTCCTATAGGAGAATTCTTTGAGCTTGCAGAATGTAAATCCTCAATAGGTAGAACTGTTTCTTCAGCAATAGGTGAATGTAAATCTTTAAGAGGCACAACCCCTTGATCAGCAACAGGCATACGTAGTTGCTCCATCACATCATTGTAATGTCCTTTAATTTTACGAAGCATGAAAATCATGACAGGGATAAATATCATAACCAGCCAAGCACCATAGAAAAATTTTGTAACAGCAATAATTAATACAACAACACCTGTAACGATGGCGCCTACCGTATTTACAGTAGCAGGTATAATCCAACCAGGTGTTCTTTCTTTACGCCAATGCACAACCATACCTGTTTGTGCAATGGTAAATGATATAAAAACACCAATGGCATACAACGATATTAAATGTTCCGTATTACCATCGTAAGCAACAATTAATAAACCAGCGATAACACTGAGTAGAATAATACCATTAGAAAAATTCAAGCGATCGCCTCTAGAAGCTAAATAGCGTGGCATATATCCATCTTTAGCCAAAATAGATAGTAATGGCGGCAAGCCATTAAAGGAAGTATTTGCAGCCAGATAGAGCACCAGCATTGTGGTCACCTGAATGTAATAGTATAGCCAATTGCGGCCAAAAGTTAACTCAGCCACTTGTGATAAGGCTGTGACTCCCACAGTGGGAAGAATATGAAAATGCATAATCAAATAAGAGATCCCCATAAACATAACGCCAAGTATGCCCGACATCCAATAAGTAGTCGTTGCAGCATTATGGACTTGGGGTTCTTTAAACATGGGTACACCATTGGAGATCGCCTCTACTCCAGTCATAGCACTACAGCCATTAGCAAAGGCCCTTAGAAGAATAAATAAAACAGTCCAATCCCACTGTTTCGCCAAAGATTCGGGAGGAATCATTGGTGCTTGTTGTGTAAAAGATTGATAGACACCCCATAAAATCAAGGCTAGAATACCAAAGATAAAACTATAGGTAGGAAGGACAAAAGCATTGGCGGATTCTTGCACCCCACGTAAATTGATTAACATTAACAGTACGAAAAGAACAAATAAATCAATCATCACCTCATGGGGGGCGATTGCAGGGAAGGCCGAGGTAATGGCGGCTGTCCCTGCAGAAACACTTACGGCTACAGTCAATGTATAATCAGCAAACAATGCTGATGCTGCCGTCAATGCGGGTATTTCTCCCAGATTTTTTTTGGCTGCCGCATAAGAGCCACCACCAAGAGGATTTGCTTTAGCCACTTGAACATAGGACGTTGTTACGATTGCCAATAAAATTAAAATGACAATGGAAATAGGACCTAAATAACCATAGGTTAATAACCCAGGTACCGCCAAAATAAGCATAATTTGTTCTGGTCCATAAGCCACCGAAGAAAGTGCATCAGAGGAAAAAATCGCCAATGCCTTCCACTTAGGTAGCTTCTCACTGGCCATTTCTTTATTATGCATTGGTTTCCCAATCAGTGCTCGTCTCATCCAACTCATCATAATTGTTTCTACCCCCGTTACATTGTCAATAAGAAATAACAAACCCCTCTTATCAAAGTGGTTTGCTATTTAGGTTATGTCTTAAGCTTTGTAGCCCTTAAAAAAACTGTAATGTCTACTTATCTTCATTCATTTTCCACAAATACTATTAATTCACTTTCTTACTTTAGTTTATTTGCGACGAATTTCGACAAGTCGCATGTGAATTATACAATGAAGAATAAATAGTAACAAGTTATTTATTAAAAAGTATTAAAATAGCGAACATTGTCTGATCTTTAATGATTTTGGCACACGTTCTGTAATTTTATCCCCTGGAACCACTTTGCCACTTAACAACGGCGAATGGACATTATGTTGTTTCCTATTTTCAAGCACAGCCTTTTCCCTTGAAGTTGCATAGCAATAGGCACAGCCATGAGGGCAACAATCGTAGGTTCCGATGTCTATACTGTCGATGCACCGACAAAGCTCACGCTGTCCTTTTGCTTTTTTCCCCTCGATGGAATAGCCAATAATCGATTCAATCGTTTCCTGGTTGATACAAGAAGAATGTCTGATAGCAAATTGACTCAATTCAATTTGCTCAGAGCAGGTTTCCAGAGAGATATTCGCTTCCTTTGCTATTACCGAAAATCTTTTGGCTATTGTGGACATGGTCGGTGTATCTATCTCGCTATAAGCAATGTCTTTGGCACTCTTTCTTTCTTTAGCATACACATCAACATAGCTAAAAATACACTTATGGGTGTACCCTTTTAGAGAGCGGCACATCTTTGCAAAGGCATCCACATGATACTCTATGGTCAACTGTTGGTTAATAATGATTGGATCATAGCGCCATATCGTACGCAAACTGCCTATTTTATCGCTGAGGGCTTTAAAGCTGTCAATAACGGTTCCTTTGTCAGGCAAATTGGGTTCGATATTTTTGCCATATGGAGTCATGGTCCACTGAAAATAATATGAATAGCCCATCCCATCGATTATATCTAAATTATCCATCATAGGCGCTGCGTTTTTTGTCCAAAAGGCAATGCAATCCACCACTGTAGTGTTAAGAGGTATTTTACTGATTTGCATGGGGTTCATGGGGTTTCTTGTATATACATAACCAGCTTTCAATCGATTTACAAACCAATCTGAATAAAAAGCTGGTATATCGGTTCTTCGACTCGCGGAGATGATCATACCTTTTGACCATGGCTATTTTTGCGAAATTCTTTAGGAGTGACACCGACCTGCTTCTTGAAAATCGCATAGAAGGTGGATAGGCTACCAAAACCGCTAGCCAAAGCGATGTTTAAAATATTTTCATTACTACCTTGAAGCATTTCCTTACTTTTTTCAATCCGTAGCTTGTTCGTATATTGCACAGGACTTAGTCCAACCTGTTGGCGAAAGGAATTAAGAAGATAAATTTGGTTAATGCCCAGTTGTTTCATTTCCAGTGTAAGCGCTTCACGATCAGCAAAATAGGTATCCATGGCAAGCTTTGCTTTCTCCACATTTTCAGCCATGGGCGTATATTCACTCAAATCCGGTCGGCACCGTTTGCACGGACGAAAACCATATTTGAGGGCATCTTTTGATGTATCAAAAAACAGAACATTTTCCTGGCGAGGTATTTTTGATTTGCAGGACGGCCGACAAAAGATGCCCGTCGTTTTCACGCCATAGAAAAATACATTGTCATATGCGTTATCGCATCGAAGGACAGCATCCCATTTTTCACTATGATTCACTACCACCAGGCCTCCCTCTTTTGCTTTTTCTGCCCTTCATAGGAGTGTTCCAATAATACCGAAAATCAATTCAACTATTTACATTCGATAAAGTACGACAATATCCTTGCTATGTTATATTTTTCGTTACAACCAATTTATTCCTCTTTTACAGCCAAGTGAATATGCTACTATATAAACTTAAAATGGAGTGATTCACTTGGGATACTATATTAACGCAGAGCCTAACGTCAAAATTTATGTGGAAGATGTTAACCCCGAGAGTTGTAAAGCAATTGTATTTTTACACGGTTGGCCTGTAAGCCATAAGATGTTTGAATATCAATTTAATCTTCTTCCCCAATTGGGATATCGCTGTATCGGAATTGACTGTCGAGGATTCGGTAATTCTGATCGGCCTTGGAGAGGCTATGACTACGATACATTAGCAGATGATGTTCGTTGTGTGATTGACGCACTAAATTTACATGATTTTGTACTTACAGGGCATTCAACGGGAGGATCCATTGCCATTCGATACATGGCCCGTCACGGAGGTTATGGCGTAGCAAAGCTAGCACTTTTTGCAGCTGCAGCGCCTAGTCTGATTCAGCGCCCCTATTTTCCTTACGGTTTAAAGAAAGAGGATGTGGATAAAATCATTGAAGGAACATATACCGATCGTCCTAAAATGTTGCGGGGATTTGGCGACATGTTTTTCTTTCAACAAATATCAAATCCCTTCTCAGATTGGTTCTTCCAATTAGGACTACAAGGAGCAGGTTGGTCCACAGCTGCCATTGCAAAGTCTTGGTTAGATGANGAATCATTATTTTCTGATCTTGGAACAATAACCGTTCCAACTCTCATTCTTCATGGTATCCATGATAAAGTTTGTCTGTTCCCTTTGGCTATGGCGCAACATGATGAGATTAGGAATTCTAAGCTTGTACCATTCAAATACAGCGGTCACGGAATGCTCTTTGACCAACGAGATAAATTCAATAAGGAATTAACACAATTTATTGAGGAATAAATTGTGTCAAAATAGCAAACCGGCAATGGATAATACGTTATTGCTAGATTGCTTTTTTTCTTGTTTAGAGAGCATCTAGAAAAGAGAGAAGCTAATGTTTTGATAACTCAATGGACATACAATGGAACACCAGAGCATAACATAAACTATATCTATTTACGATATAACACTAGGCGAGGAAAGGAGATTCTTTATGAGTTATACAACTAGTTATGGTCAACCTCAAGGAATACCGTACATCTTTACAAACAAAATTCGGGAAGCAATGATTTCCGAGATTATCGCTATCAATGGTTATGCAGACCACATTGCCAATTCAAATATGGAAGAAATCAATACCGCATGGGAAACTATCATGGAGGCTGAAAAAAGACACTACGGTATGTTTCTTCGGTTGCTTCGCAAATATGACCCCCATCAGTATGAGAACTATGAATCCCACGATGGCGTGAAATGTGGTCCTAAAAGCTCTATGCAGGAATATAAGCCCCAATACGACAAACAGATCATTCTTAATAATGTAAGACTAGACATAAAAGGTGAACTTGAAGCGGTCATTCTCTATGAACAACAATTCGTAGACATCCCTTGTGAAGATATCCGGCATCTATTTTATCTGATCAGTAATGAAGAAAAAGGTCATCTGGAACATTTGACCCAATTACTCATAAAATATGATACCACTAATGACGATTGCCTTGAATAAATATGGCGGTTAATTCTGAAGAAAATACCATATATGTATCTAAATAGCGAAAAAGAGTCAGGAGACAGATCTTTAACTGATCGTCACATGACTCTAAGCGTCTTGCTGTATTAGCTGAACTTATAACTCAATCATTCTTCATATCTGTTGACTCATTGGAAAGTAACGTTTTCATACTTAAAACTACTACTACTACTGTGCCAATTAATAACATACCAATTGATGATGCCGCTAGAATGTGAATAGAACCTTTAGCAGCAGGAATACTCCCTAGAACAGGTGCTGCAAAAGCTGTGTATAGCCAGGAAATAGAGTACCCCAGGGACCCTAGGCCTAATAATATTGCTGTCCATTTTTTATATAACTTTGATACATTCAATGAGGCCAATATGTACATTAAAATAAGACTGGCCGTTCCAATGGCAGCCGCGTGCATATGAGCTCGCTGCAACATCTTCCAAGATCGATCGGCAATCGCAATAACTTTTTGATTATCATTGTTATAAACAGTTGACAAAATGGGTTGTGCCGACGCCTTCCAATACTGCATAAATTGCTCCTCAAGTCCTCCCATAGCGGCCCCAAGAACAAAACCTAATAAAATAGTCATAATAGCTAGTACGACTCCCCATTTAACCGTTTTTAATTTTGATTGCATCTTTTATACCCCTTATTATTATATTATTTTTACTACATAAATGAGTTCTTTTATTATAACCGAAATTTATAATAATAGCATTATTTCGGAATATATGAATTAAACTCTTCTTGGGCAAGCAAAATTTTTGCACATAGATCATTTAGAGGCTCAATAGGCAGCATTTTTCTGCTTATTGAGCCTCTTTGCGTGGAAATTCCCATTGATTTTTTAAAAGCTCTTCTCTGACACGTAATGGTAAATCATTTTAAATTTAACATAAAGTTAATCTGATTTTAACATTATTTTACTTTTAATGCGCTAGAATGTAATTATCTTATTTATCAAGGAGGAAAAATATTGAAAAACACAAAACAATTACTGGCGTTATTATGCGTAGGAGCATTAACGATTGTTACCTTGGGCTGTGGTGGTGCTCCCAGCACAGCTCAGAAAGTTCCTGGTAAAATGGCAATTGAATACTGGCATGTAAATGCAGAAAGTTTTGGTGGCCCTACCGTTAAGCAACTGGTGGAGCAATTCAATAAAGAAAATCCTGATATTGAAGTCGTAGAAAAATATAATCCTGATATGTACAAGGGGTTAACTCAAAACCTACAAGCCGCTATGGCATCCGGAAATAATCCTGATGTTGTACAAATGGGCTACAGTTATCTCAATTATGCTGGGGAGAATTTCAAATATGCGAACATCCCAGATATCATCGCTAAACAATCACCAGAAGATAAAACCTACCTACAAGACAATTTTCTCCCTAACATACTCGCACTAGCAACAACAGATGATGGCAAACAAATTGGCCTTCCCTACTCCGTCAGTGTGCCTGTACTCTACTACAATCCAGATATTTTCAAACAAGCGGGTTTAGATCCCAATCAACCACCACGTACTTGGCAAGAAGTAGCACAAGCCGCCAAAGCCATTAAAGAAAAAACTGGAACTGTCGGATTCTTTATGCAAGAGTTTGCTGACAATTGGGCCCAGCAGGCCATAATAGAGTCCAATGGTGGACAGATTCTAGCTAAGAAAGATGGTCGTACCATAGCTGGTTTTGACTCTCCGGAAGCATCTGAAGCTTATCAAGTGTTAGCCAATATGGTGAAAAGTGGTAGTGGTCTACATGCCACAAATGAAGAGGGTTTCCAAGCTTTCTTAAGTGGAAAATTAGGTATGGTATGTACAACCATCGGCAAGCGGGATAATTTTGAGAAAAGTGCAAAATTCACTGTTATGGCAACGCCATTTCCATCTTTTGAAGGAAAAGCAAGAAAGTTACCAGCCGGTGGCAATATGTTAATGATCTTTTCCAAAGATGCAGACAAACAAAAAGCCGCATGGCGCTTCGTTAAATTCTTAGAATCTCCTGGAGCACTCGCAACTTGGAGTAAAGGTACTGGTTACCTGCCACCACGTAAAGGAGTCATCGAGGATCCGCAAGGTTTAAAAGATTTCGCTGAAAAGAATAAAAATATGCAAGTAGCTATGTCGACAATGCCTGAAGTCGTAAAATGGGCTAGTTTCCCAGGTGCTAACGGCTTACAAGCTGAACAAGCACTCATCGATGTACGGGATATCATCCTTAGCGGTAAGCAATCCGCTGCAGAAGCGTTAAAACAAGCTGCTAGCAAAATCAATTCTATGCTTTAATCAACAAATCTTATAAAAATGTCGTGAAAAGCCACACGGTTTCTCACGGCATTCTATTCTTACAATACTTATGGAAGGACTTAAAAATAAATGAATCCTTTTACTTGGCAGTCTGCTTTGTTTTTAGCTCCGTCCATCATCTTATTATTCTTTTTCTCCTATTGGCCCTTATTACAAGATGTTTGGCTAAGCTTCTACTCATGGAATATGATCAGCCCTACAATGAAATTTGTTGGACTTCAAAATTACCTACAGGTTCTTTCTAGTAGTGAAATGATAAAAGTACTCTTCAATACAGCTCTCTATATTATAGTCTTAGTCGTTATCAACTTTATTGTACCCTATCTCTTGTCCTTTATCATGACCCACAGAATCAACAAATTCAGTTTCTTTTATCGCAGTGCTTTATTTATTCCCAGCACCATTTCTTTGGCTGTGGCCAGCATTCTCTTTCTCTGGATATTTAATCCTTTAGCTGGTCCCCTCAATATTCTTCTTTCTGGAATTGGCCTGGAATCCCCCCGGTGGTTTAAAGAATCGGGACTTGTGATTGTTGTTATTGGACTGATTATTGGCTGGAAAGTATTCGGTTATAATCTCATTTTACTAACAGCAGCCATGGTCGATGTTCCAAAAGAACTAATCGAAGCAGCTCGCCTAGAAAATGCATCCAATTGGCAACTATTCCGCCGAATTATCATCCCAATGACGTCATCAACCGCCCTTTACGTCTTTGTGATTACTGTTGTCTTTGGTTTACAATACGTCCTTGTTCCTGTTAATATGCTCACTCAAGGTGGACCCGATCAAGGGAGTACTAACCTGGTATACATTGTCTATCAATACGGTTTTGTCTTCTTCCAAATTGGCAAAGCCTCTGCTTTTGCAATATTAACTATGCTACTGTACGCCTTCTTCCTGACTGTAAAAACCAAAGTTTTAGATAAGATGGTGCATTATGAGAATTAGCAGCAATCGAGAGTGGCATTGGCATCTTTTGCTTTTGTTCGCAGTACTGATCCAACTTTGGCCATTGCTATTTATGTTTTCTACGTCTTTCAAAACCATGGATCAGATCTTCACATCCACTTTGAACCCTATTCCCACTATATTTGTACTAGACAATTACTTCTATGTACTAAAAAATCTTCCTTTAACCCAGTATATTCTAAATACATTATTAATTGCCAGTGGTATTACTGTTGCGAAGATCATCACAAGTATCCTTGCTGGTTTTGCCTTCGTTTATTATGAATTCCCCCATAAGGAAAAGATCTTTAACACACTATTACTTACTTTTTTCATTCCAATTACAGTTGTCATGATACCAAACTATTTACTTGTATCCAAACTTGGCTTATTAAATACACCTTGGGGAGTTATGCTCCCCCAATTAGCGGATGGTATGGGTATTTTCTTAATGCGCCAGAGCATGCGTAATATTCCAAAACCACTGTTAGAGGCAGGTCGATTAGAAAACGCAAGTGCATGGGTTATATTGACACGTATCATCTTACCACTCATTAAACCTGCGGTAATCGCCATGGGAATTGTCTTTTTTATTAATGCCTGGAATGATTATTTTTGGCCTCTACTTATTTTACATGACAAACCCACCTACACCTTGCCCTTGGCCCTACAAATGTTCATTAGTGCTGAAGGTGGTAGTGAATGGGGTATCGCCATGGCGGTAGCCATGCTGACCTGCTTGCCACCTCTTGTGTTATATCTTGCCTGCCAGCGCTTTATTATCAATACCTTTATGCAATCTGGGGTGAAAGGATAGATGAATTATGAATGGAATTATTTTTGAAAATGTTTGTAAATCTTATGGCGAAACTAAAGTCGTCCACAATTTAAATTTGACGGTTCAAGAAGGCGAACGGCTCATTTTGCTCGGCCCTTCAGGTTGTGGTAAGACGACTACCCTACGAATGGTCGCAGGTCTGGAAAAGATCACAACAGGTACCCTCAGAATGGGTGGACAAATAATGAATGCAGTGGAACCTGGAGCGCGAAACATCGCTATGGTTTTTCAAAACTACGCATTATATCCCCATATGACAATATGGGAGAACATTACCTTTGGTCTTGTCATTCAAAAGATCCCTAAAGAAGAAATCAAAATAAGAACAAAAAAAGCTCTCGACATACTCAATTTATCAGGCTATGAACAACGAAAACCCCATGAACTTTCTGGCGGTCAAAAGCAACGAGTCGCACTTTGTCGTTCACTGGTGAAGCAAGCTCCTTACTTTCTCCTCGATGAACCTCTTTCCAATTTGGATGCCCAACTCCGTCTGCAGGCTCGTAATGAATTAGTTAAAATTCATGAGCTGTACCATCCAACCCTCATCTATGTAACCCATGACCAAATCGAAGCCATGACGGTGGGGCAACGAATCGCAATCATCAACAAAGGACTTCTACAGCAGCTGGACACACCTGATATGATCTACCAACGTCCTGCCAATACTTTTGTCGCCTCTTTTATCGGATCCCCTCCTATGAACCTGTTGGAAGGGCATATGAAAGATGGTGGTCTGTGGATTGCTGGTAATCCCATCGACGCCCCTCCCCAATGGAAAGCCTTATTAGCGGGGCATCAGCAACTGTGGCTTGGTATACGCCCAGAACAATGTTATCTCAGCGCTACGCCTTTACTGTCGGGGCTTGTAGAATCTGTCGAGTACTTGGGTAGCCAACGGTGCATTCATATTCGCCTACATTCAGACGGTCAACAATTGCTTTACATGCTTCCTGCCGACCAACCAATCCCTAGTGGAACAATTGGATTATCTTTTTCTTGGCAACACGTGAATGTGTTTGATTATCACGAGGGGACGAACATTGGTAATCCCAAAATACTTTTTCATACCCATGCGTGTTAGTTGTTAGTTAATGATCCCACAATATCCTGTCAATCGTTTTAAAGGAGGGCTAACAATATGCTTTTATCCCTTAGTAATTTATCTTTTACTGGTTTTAACTATAAAGCATTAAAACAATTACCCACTAATCTAGGGCTGGAGATATTTTATGAATTTGGCGATAATTTTCATTGGGAACGAGTTCTCACGGACATTTATGGAGATCGCCCAGCAGAAAACTTAAGTATTCATGGACCATGCCTTGGAGTGAATTTGGCTGACGAAAATAATACCCACTACCTGCCCCTTTACAAGAATGTCTTTGCCTTTGCCGCCAAATGGAAGGTGACTTTTGTTGTCGTACACACGAATGAAGAATTTACTGGCGAAAAAGCACTTGTCCGTGAACGAGTCTACCATCGACTCCAGGAACTGTTAACACTTTCCCAAGAATATCAAGTCCAATTACTCATCGAAAATGTAGGTCTAAGGAATAAAAAAACACTACTGTTCGACTTGAAGGAATACTTAGAATTACTTGCATCATTGTCCGCAGCAGGAGCTCTGCTGGATACAGGCCACGCACACATCAACCAATGGGATTTGCCCCATGTGATTGAGCAATTAGGGAATCGACTGATCGCCTGCCACCTTCATGATAATCATGGTTTATCAGATGACCATCTTCCCATTCATCAGGGCACCATTCACTGGCAACCATTGTTTACGGCCCTTCTTTCCTTTGCGCCTAAAACAGCCCTTGTATTCGAGTATGCCAATGTGGATTTGCTAACTGCATTAGCTAATATTGAAACTGTTAGCAATCATTATCTCTAGTAGTCTTGCTTTATAATCTAAAAGGCAGAGTGCTCCTTTCTGGAGCGCTCTGCCTTTTATCATTCTCCACTTTTATGAATATCTTTAAGTGAAACCCCTTGGGCGTGGTATCGTCTAAAATATCGTGTATGTGACAATCTTGCCAGCAAGGCCGCAATCCATTTGAATCGTAAAAAACAGTGTATGATCAAATATACTACTGCAACACTGCAGAAAATATATAGGTATTGTATGGCATAAAGCACTACCTCCGGTGCCTCTGTCATGATGGAGTCACCAATTATATTGGTAATCCAAGTGGTTACTGGTAACGAAAGAATATACGAAAAGAGAAATATAGAAAAAGGACTGACTTGAATTGCGCTTTGGGGACAATAATTCATACAAGCCATACAACTATCACAAGAATACTGCCAATAAGGTTTATTGCCAATCATGGCGATAGCTTGTTTGGGACAAATTCTCTGGCATAACCCACATCCGTTACACTGGTTGGATGCGAAGAATAGTTTCGACAAAATTAACTGCGCTATAATCAAATACATGAGAGAAATACGCGCTAAAACGAATCCTAAAACAAGGGGAATAAAGCCTTTATAAACAGAATTTCCTGCCATTATCTCATGGGCTATTTTTCTTACTTTCCCTTCTGCTCTTGCCGATATGACCTGGACATTTTCACGGTCCAACCCCCAATGAGCGGCTGTCCAATTGGATGGCATATCGATGGCTACAACCCCTTTAATTGTGTATCCACGACACCAAAGGAGCAATGCGATGAGATACCCTGCCGTTCCCTCCATTCCAGGCAGTGAACAGCCAAATATCCTAGTACCCGCCCGCG
>JGI24143J45723_1000931_pt1 | contig 14655 bp, 14 predicted proteins | sample BarGraIncu00432A_FD_45723 | JGI IMG/M metagenome (IMG submission 45723)
TTGTGGGAAGTTCCGTAACCCACTAGTATCATTGGCTAGGTGGTTACGGTTATGCCCGTTTCGACAAACGGGTGTGGGGAAGACCCCGCCAAGCGCATAGAATTTGTAATTGGTTGATTAGGAAGAAGAAAAGCCCCCAGACATGCGATGCCTGGGGGCTTACTGCTAAAAATCAACACGATCGGTAAACGGCTTGGGTAAAAGCCGGGTGCCCTTTTTGCGCTGTGCGGGTTGGTCTTCTGAGTAGTGCATTCAACATTTGAGCGGCCAGGCAGGCCACCCTGTCCCGGGAAGTGGCGGGAATACCGCTTTAATCGATGAGGAGTTTTTCGAACTGCAGTCCCATTCCCAGGTCCGTTACTCTGACCACCTTCGCTTTCAGGTCGCTGAGGATCTGCGGCGTCAGGGTGTGGAATATGGTAACCGTCACCACATCTCCTACCTCCATTTGCATGGCTGAGGTTACAAAGGCTCCGTTCATGCTGAGGTCCACCACTTCACCGAGTACGATACTGCCACTTTTGTGCATGAGCGCTCTTGCATGCAATGTCCTTCTGGCATAGGTCCTATTTTCTTTGTCCATGGTAATTTCCTCTTCAGCGATTTAATGCTGGTTGTCGAACCTGGTATCCAGGTTATCCGGTCCGGCAAACGAAGCTCCTTGCGCCGCAAGGGTGAAGTAGATGCAGCCGCCTTTATCCGGCTCGCCCACGCCCCAAACCTTGCCGCCATGTCGTCGCACGATCAGCGCCACCGTGGCGAGACCGATCCCGAAACCTTCACGTTTTCCGGCAGATGGGAGGCGCTGAAAAGGGATAAAGAGCTGGTCAGCGCATGTCGTGTCGAACCCTATTCCGTTGTCGGATATGAAGTAGGCCGGCATTCCCCCGACCTCCTGCACACCAAATCTGATGATTGCTTTTTCCCGGATTCTGCTGTACTTCAGGGCGTTGCCCAGGAGATTGTCCAGGACTATCCGCAAAAGGTTCGCATCACAATGAGCCACGGCCCCCTTGGCGAACCGGAACTCTGCCTCGCGCTCCGGTTCGGCGTGCCAGAGCGCCTCGGCCGCCTCGCACGCCAGTTGCCCAAGATCGACCAGCTCCCGGCAGGGTTCCACGTGGCTCGCGGTCGAGAAATCAAGCAGGGTCTCAATAAGGTGTTTCATGCGCATGGTGCTCTTGTTGGCCTGTTGAAGGTAATCCAGACACTCGGCTTTAAGTTGATCACCGTATTGTACCTGGATGGCATGACAATATCCGTTCATGAGGGTTAAGGGCTGGTTCAGGTCATGGGCGACCATGTAATTGAATGCCTCCAGCTCACTATTGACGTTCTCCAGTTCCGCGGCCCGCGCCATCAGTTCGCTGTTGAGTCTCATGATATCCGCTTCCCCCTGTTTGCGGTCCGAGATGTCGCGAACATTGCACTGGATACTCTTCGTGCCCGCCAGCGTAACGAGGTTGCAGACCAACTCCACCGGCATCTGGCGGCCGTCCTTAGCCACCAGCGGCAGGTCCCCGCAGCGGATAAATCCCTGTGGCAGCAGTGCCGCCAGCCTTTCCCTGCTGGGTGCCCTGTCGGCCGCTGCGCACAAATCCCAGAGCTTTTTACCGGTGAGTTCCTCCCGGCGGTAGCCGAGCTTTTTGACCAGAAAAGGGTTGGCGTCGGTAACCTGGCCGGTGTTCGCGTCGAGGATTAAAATGCCGTCTTGAGTCGTTTCAAAGAGACGCCGGAACTGGATATCGGTTCTTTTCATAACCTTCCCTCCGCACGTTTTAGCAGATGGATTTTTAAGGGATGTCCAATAGGGTGCTATAAAATACCTTCTTGCCTAACATCCCCTTGTGGACTAAAGGACCTTGTAACTCTTCGCCATGACCTCCGATGATCGATTGTACGGATTCGCTTTGGAACTGTGCCAGCTCGGCTGAAATACTTACGGTGTACCTGCCGGGGCGCATCGACTCACCATTATCCTTAAACGGACCACCCTCAAACATTCCGGCTACCACTTCGGTTTTGATTTGTTCGCTAAAGTCCAAGCTCTGGTTGGAAAGAGAGATCCTCACTTTTGTAGTGTCCGGAAGATTGGTCTGAACACGTATCTTGGGAGAGTTGGTCCCGGTAAATTGGACGTTCAGGAATACCTCCAGAGCGTAAACGTCGGTCGCCAGCAGAATAAGCGCAATGGCCCTGAAAACGGTTGTCATGATGGTAGGCATACAGATATCCTTGGCCTTTTAGTCGAATTGGCGATTTTGTTCGCTGCTGAAGCTCATGGCTTTCAGCCGGATTTGGCAATGGCAGTAGGTAGCCTTCAGTGCATCCGGGTAGCAGGCCTGGCCAGGTCTGAGCCCGCATCTCTGACAAAATTATTGGAAGCGAAACGATATGGGGGGTGCGATTTCCGGGCAGAGCCCGAATTCACTGCATCAAACAGGCAGCGCAATGGGTTCATCACGTCCGTGTTTTTTAATTGCTTTAAGATCAAGTCCAACAGTAAAAGATTGCTCAGTGCGGTTTGGTCGCAGCATACCTTGCAATCCGGGTTGAGATTGTCGACTATTGGAACGTATGCTGTGATACGCGTTGCATATTCCAGTAAACCGAGATATTTCCAGGTATAACCGGTTTTGCCGACGACAGGCAAGCAAACGTTGCAGATCGGGCAAGTGACAGTGTCGCTCTTATAGTCCAATTTAAAATCAACCCGTAATTTTGCCTTTGATAATGATATTATAATTATCTCCCACGGATGTGATAAATTGAATATTTCGTAAAATAGCGAATCTTTTTTTAGTGACATGATTGACATCCTTTAGTCGCCACAATAGTGTCCGTCTGGTATGGACAGATTGCATTAGCCGCAATGACATAGGTGAGAGTGGTGACTGTCGCAGCAGACTGATTTTGAAAACTTCTGTTTACGCCACGTAACGGTTCACTCTCCGACTTTTCTGGTGTAGGAGACTAATTCCACCTCGCAACCGTCCAGGCACACATTTTCATATCCATTCAATTGATACATCGGCACCTCGCCGGGGAGCGTTTTCCAGACGGTGGCAATGGTACCGACAGGAATGAGGTACTTGTGGTCTCTCTTATGCGCAGTTATTTTTACCAGGTCTCCTTCAATGATTAATAAATCCCGGGTTCCCAATGGCATAAATACCTCCCTCTGCAGTTGAGTGATTTCGCTGTTTCAGCAGCTGTGTCAATACCCAAGCCCAGGGCTATGAACAGTACTAATCCTTGCGGGGTATTGAAGGGAGACGCAGATCCGGCGTTCCAAGTGCGCTCCCGTGGTACGATGTGACGCGGGGCCCGGAGTGCTGACCAGTCACGTCGCGTTGCAGACGATACAATGATGCCAAATTGGAAAAACTTAACAATCAGCCGCACGGCTTAAATCGTGTCGTATTTTGAGGGGGATTCGCTAGGAAAAGATGCTGATGGTATGATAAACAAAAGGCGAGATATACTACTTTTTTCGTACCAACTGTTAAAGGTGCTGGGCTGCCCAGTGAGCTGCCTCTACCCGGTTGGTAACCTTGATTTTCTTGAAGATGTGGTAGACATGGGTCTTAACCGTGTGAGGGCTCAGACAGTGCTTCTCGGCGATCTCCTGATTGGTGAGGCCAATACTCAGGCCGCTGAGGATGATAAACTCCCGGGAGGTGAGTTCCAATGGCCTTTTCCGGATTTTCTCCGCCGGGTGGATCCCGCCTTCGAGAAGGAGTTTTGTCATCAGCTCTCTGGAAATCCATAGTTCGGAGTTTAGCACCGAGTGGATCATTTTCAACAGGGTGTCAACCCCGCCTTGATAATACAGAAAGCCGCGCACCCCGCACTGGAGTGCTTCGCATTCTATGTGCAGGGTGTCCGACACGTTGGTCAGAACGACATAGTCACTTTGCAGGATGTTTTTAGTGTCGGACGCGATAAGGGATTCAAGCGAGTCGTGGCAACTGGAGAAATCGTAAAGCACGAGTCTTTTCTGGATGTTGTTTGGCAGGCTTGGCAGGTTGCCAAGCGAGGAAGAGAATAGGCACTCAGCTCCCGTTTGGTCCGCTATGCAGCGGGCGAGCAGCTCGTTGTAGAGCCTGTTGGCTCCGATCAAATATATCTGACGTTCTAGGTCACTCACGGTTGATACCACCCAAAATTCTAGAGGGCGCAGTAGATGGTTTAGAATATTAATGAGTTTTAATTATTCTAGCACAAATTGGGAGTACTGCAACCCGACATTTATTTTTGTAGGGCCAGGTGGGAACCTTCGGTAGGAGGTCTGCGGAGAGCTTTTGGCCCCCGGGGCTTCCCTGTTGCAGCGAACTCCGGGCTCATGAAGGAAGCGCTGAGTTTTTTTGTCTCAACGGCGTGGCAAGCTCAATTTCCAGGTTTGTTGGTGTATACTTTCCCTCAACCTGAGGGTGCGAGAATGGGTGATTCTGCGGAAGAAAAATATAAACGAAGCAGCGCCGGAAAGTACCTGTTACGTTTCCTGATGGCCGTCGTTTGCCTCGTTGTGCTCATTTCCCTGGCCCTTGGCATCTATCTGGCTTCTCCGCTTCCCGCTCGGCAAGTATCCCGGTTCCTGACCTCCTATCTGCATCAGAATCTCCGCATTGAGCGATTGGAAACCTCTGGCAGAACTCTCTACCTCAGGGGTGTCCGACTGGATAATCCCCCGGGATTCAGCCAGGAAAGTTTGGCAACTGCAGATTCGATTGCCATTGCACCGCAATGGGGTGAGCTCCTTTTTGGCAGACAGAGTTTCCGCATGATTGCCCTGGACGGAATCAAGATCACTCTGGAAAAGAACAGCACGGGTGGCTGGAACTTTGGCCCGCTGCAGCAGTTACTGGCAGCCAGGAAGCCAACTCCAACTGAGACCCGCATCCAGCAGTTCTCCGTGAAAAACGCGGTTGTCAGGGTTGACGGGCAGGGTGTGCAGGGAATCGAGTTGCAGATCTATAATCTTACTACGAAGGGCTCGCTTGACTCAAAGATCGGTCTTAGCTTCGAGGATGTGGCCCACAATCGCTTCACACTGACGGGTAAAGGTCGGGCCGGAACTGACCCTGCGCTGGACCTCAATCTCTCAGCGCCGTCACTATCCCTGGCAGAGGTGGCGACCCTGCTCAAGCTGAAAAATGCCCGTCTGTTTGAAGGCGGAACTGGAAGTCTCCAGGTGACTGCCGTCTTCCTGAAGGGAGAGTTGCGTAGCTCAGGAAACTTCCGCTTCAGTCATCTGCGCTATTCTGCCGCAAGTAAGAGCTACCCTCTCGCCGGGAACCTTCAATTCGCAGCTGATTACAGCCTGTCGCGGGATGCGGTAGCACTGAAAAGCTGCCTGTTGAAAGTCAATGATCTGGCTGAATTGCACGCGGTTGGCACGGTACAACGGTTAAAGAAAGAGCGTAACTTCGCCTTGGACCTTGGCTTTAGTGAGGTCGATCTGGCAACCCTCGCGATCCTGGTCCCGGAGAGCGTCCGCAAGAACCTGGTTTTCGGCGGCAGGCTCGGCTGCCAGGCCCTGCACCTGGCGGGCAACGCCAGCAGGGTGACCGACGCTAGCGGTACTCTCCTGTTGCGTGACGGGAGGCTTGCCAGAGAAGGGCGCCTGCTTGCCGCAGGGTTGTACGGAACCATCGGATTTTCCCGCATCGGCGCGGGTGTGCTCGCAAAAGGCCGGCTCTCGCTCAGCGGCCCGCACGACAGGGCGCTACTGGAAGCTCTCGAAATGCCTTTTAGTCTCAGGGTTTCCCGCCAGATGAAGCCTCTGCAGGCAGAAATGCCCTCACTTTCGGCACAGATCATGGGGATCCCCTTCTCCGGCAGGGTCGCCTTCGACGCAGCGCAAGGAAATCCCCTGACCGTTTCCCTGAAGGTTCCTGCCTCACGGGTTGCGACGCTCAAACCGCTTTGGGAGCGCTACGGTTTAACCGCGAATTCCGGAACAGCCTCCCTCACGCTCGATGCCGCTGGCAGTGGCCCTCAGCAGTTGGCAGCCACGCTCGGCGTGCAACTGGCGGACTTCCAGGGGAGCTGGGCGAAAAATGCGTTCGTGGTGCAAAAAGGAGCCGTCACAGCCCAGTTGCGCAGAGGGGGCGGGCCGCTTTTAATTCAGGGCGCTGCCTCGTTGCAGGGTCTCGCCGTCAACGGACAGGTCGGCGACGCCCGCTTCCATTACAGGGTCGCCGATCACATGGTTTATCTCGAGGGCGCAGAGCTGAGCCGAGCCGGCATGCAGGTGTCAGTCGCCCATTTAAGCGCGGCACTACCAGAGGCCAAGAGTGCCGCAAAGACTGGCCCTTTGCCGATCTCCATTGATTTTGACGGCTGCAGTGTGTCACGGAGCGAACTCGTGGTGGGCCCCCTTACCGGAAGGGTGCGTGCCATGCTTCATAGTGACCCCACAGGAAAATGGTTGGAAGGTACGGCAGGTTTAACTGCCGACCACGTCACCTGGCAGGGGAAAGTCGTTGCGGCTCCGTCAGTTCAGATCGCACTTTCCCGGTCCGGAGGAAAGGGGGTGCTGCAGGGAACACTTTTGGGGGGAACGCTGGCCGGTTCGGTTTCCGGCAATCCTTTGGCACCCCAAGCCGGCGCCGGCTTCGACCTGAGGCTCAAGGGTGCAGACGCAAGAGCTATCGCACCTTTGATTCCCAAGCGTTCGGGAGGCACACTAACCGGCGGAACGTTGGACGAATTGCACTTAACCGGCAGTTATTCGCGTTCAGGCGGCCTCTCTTGCCGCTTTGCTTCCCAGGGGAGCCGGATTGCGCTGACAGGGACCGCCGGAAAGGCACTGGTATCCGGTGCGGCATTCAATCTGGCGGGTGATCTGTCGGGGGAAAAACTCACCATTAGCGAGGCGATGCTCTCGCCCGGCCAGGGCGTGGCGCTCAGGCTCAAGGGGAACCTCGCCCGTCCTTTCTCGGTTCAGCGTACCGGGAGCCTGGCTTTTGCCATCCCGGAAACCGCGGCGAAGAGCCTGGTCGCTCCCTTGATCAACCTGTTGCCTCGGGTGATCCAGGGGGCAACCCTTGACGGGACGCTGGCGGCAGGCGGGAAGTTCGAGCTGGCGCCGGGAAAAAAGCTGCTGGAGGGCTCGCTCGCGCTTAATGGCGGCCGCTTCGAGCTAAGCCAGCAAAAACTGGTGGTTTCGGGTATTGAGGGAAGCGTTCCCTTCTCGCTAGACCTTTCGGGACAGCCCGGCCCCAAGCCGACCGACTCCATGCCGTTTAGCCGGGGTAATTACCCCATGCTCCTCACCGCCTTGCGCCGCAGCGGCCCCGGCGGGGAACTTCTTAGGGTCGGCAAGGTAAGTTTCGGATCGGTGGAGCTCGGCACCCTGAGCATACATGCCAGCGCCGCAAATGGTATGACCCGGATCACCTCATTACATGGCAGGCTCTATGACGGGGAACTCTTCGGCAAAGGTTTCCTCACCATGCGAGAAGGGTTTCAATACCGGGGAGATCTGCTGATTAATAATTTCAGTTTGAAACAATTTTGCAGCATATTCCCGGGAATAAAGGGGTACATCTCGGGACGGGTCGACGGCGTGGCAAGTGTAAGCGGCGGGCCGAAGGGGCTGGCCGGGCTAACCGGCTTTACCGAACTCTGGGCTCATGAAGGCTCTGGTGAAAAGATGCTGGTGAGCAAGGAGTTTTTGCAGCGCTTGGCGAAACAAAAGCTCAGTGGATTTTTTTTCCGGTCGGATCGAAGCTACGACCAGGCGGAGATCAAGGCGCTCATGGAGTCGGGATATTTAAGCTTCCAAACGCTCCAACTCCTGCACACGAACTTTTTCGGGGTGCGCGACCTGAATGTCTCCATTGCGCCGACCCAGAATCGCATCGCGCTGGACCATCTCTTTGATTCCATCAAGCAGGCGGCGGTACGGGGCAAGGCGACGAGCAAAGAGCCGCAACCGGCAGCGGAGCAGGCGCCGGCTGAGGCGCCCGCCGGCCCGGAGTTCAAATGGGGCGAGTGAAGCGGCGCCAGCGAAAGGTCGCTTTGGCTTTCCAATGGGAGCGAGCGTGCTATATTTGAGTTGATTAGCAACCAGCCCGGTCTGCGGCGCTTAGAAGCCGGGAGAAAGCAGACTTTCCCCCTCCCTAACCCTCCCCTCCGGGAGAGGGGACGTTTAAGACTCATCAAAAATGCTTAAAATCAAGCTATCACCCGGAGGTATGCATGAAGACGCGAATTCTGAAGTGGTTCCTGGTCCTTTCCTGCTTTCTGCTTGCCGCATGTGCGGTCATTACCGTCAACGTCTATTTTCCCGAAAAGGCAGCTAAGGAAGCGTACAAGTCTCTGGACGACATGCTGCTGAAAAACAACGCGGATAAAACTTCCCCCGGAGATCAGACGCCGCCGCCCGCCCAGCCGGCGGGGGTGCCGGAGAAGCCGCAGAGCAGCCTGATTCATGAACTACCGCCGTTTTCCCTGGTCGCGCAGGCCTGTGCGGCAGAGGTGGACGCGGATGCGCTCGCCATTGAGCTTTCCAGTATGCCGGAGGTCCTGAAGGCATACGACGACATGGCCCACAGGCTTCCGAGGTTGAATGCGCTTTTTGCCAGCGGGGGCATCGGTATTACCAACCAGGGGTTGGTCTCGGTGCGGGACAAGACGAAGGTTACGGGCCAGGATGAAAGCCTGGCTGCAGCGGAGAACCAGAGTCGGAAAACCGTGGTGAGCAGCATGGCCAAGGCGATTCTCAAACTCGGCAAGCAGAAGGAGAGCAAGGCGGCGCTAGACCAGGTAATGAGCAAGGCAGCGGCAACCTATGCCGAGACCAAGCGCGATGCGGCGCAACCCGGGTGGTGGATGCAACTCCCGAACGGTAGCTGGGTCCAGAAATAGCCGATTTCTGCAGAGCAGCAGGGCCGCAGGCGCTTTCGGCTGCTAATCGGAAATCTCAGGGCTGTTTTGCTGTTCAAATCGTGCAATGGTGTATAAAGTTTGAAAGTAGTGGATAGTTAACAGCTTTAACTCCGGGCTTCTTGCCTGTTGTTCACCATTTGCACTCGGCTATGCCAGTAGAGTAAATTGCCAATGAGTAACAAAACATGGCAGTTTCGGTAAGTTAAGTGTATTTGAAATAATTTAGCGCGTTGGCATTTATTTTGTATATAGATAGCTTGTTAGCGCATGAGACAGGCCGGGTGAGTTACTGGGACAACTGATACGCAAGAGGCGGGTCATGAAGCAGAACACGGTCGTTTCGCTAGCTCAGTATAAAGCAGAGCGCTTTTGTGAGGCCAACACAGTCAGACAGGATCCAGAGGCAGCACTCCCCGAAGCAAGTCGGCTCTGGGAATTGCTCGACAAGAACATTAACCTCTCGGTCTGGCTCCAAGCGAACTAAGGCATTACCAAAAAACCAAACCCACTTTGCGCCTCGATGATGTTTCTCCTTTCGTCTTGGCGCCTTTTTTTTGTCTAGAGGCTGGATAAAGCAGGCGACTCGGGGTTTCTCCGCGTCGCTTTCTTTTTTGCGGTCCGGTACCTGACTCACAATATTCTCAGAAGCTGTGCAAATCCTGAAATTAGCTGTCCAATCTCCAACTGGCCGATGTTGCAGGAGGATTGGTGCTTTTGCCGCGAGGCTGTTCACTCCCTACGCAAACCAATCAGGGACGGAATGGGTAGGTCAGGAAGAAAAGCATAATGATACTGGCCAATTAAAAGGTCAGGAGGTCAGCGCGGGGATTGGCATCATTGTTGAAGAGTATAAGATGTCTGGCAGGAAAAAGCAGGCGGCTGACAACGGGATGAAACGAAATCCAGAAGCAGCCTGAGCACGGCTACCAACCAAAACTAACCAAACAACAGAATATCCTTTGCGCCGCGACGATCCCTCCTTTCGTTACGGCGCTTTTTTTGTGCTACCCGTCAGGAAATCATGTATTTCAGGTCCGAAACATGGGTCGGGTAGGCCCAGAGCACCTTTTTCAGGTCGGTGTTGGAAAGTCCGAATTTGATGGCCATGGCAAAGATGTTGATGACCTCTCCGGAGTTGTGCCCCAAAAGGTGCGCCCCCAGGATACGACCGGAGCCCTCCTGGATAAGCACCTTGTAATAGGCATGTTGCTGGCCGATCCGGCGCGAGGAGGGCCAGTTCTTCATGGAGCCACGGTTGATCCTGAAGGTCTCTCCGGATTGCAAAGCCTGCTCCTCCGTCATGCCGACTCCGGCAAGCGGCGGCTGGGTGAAGACGACGCTGGGAACTCCCTGGTAATCGGGGCGCAGCCGGTTACCCTTGATGATGTTTTCCGCGGCGACCCCCGCCTGCATGTCGGCGACCGTCGCCAGTTGAAACGGTGAGTCGCAGGCGTCGCCTATGGCGTAGACGCCCGGGTTGCTGACGCTTTGCAGGTACTCGTTGACCGCGACGCCGCGCGTGCCGCGGGTCACTCCGCCCGCCTCCAGATCCAGGCTGTCCAGATCCGCCAGGCGTCCGGAGCCGTTCACGATCAGGTCCGATGCGAAACTCTCGGTACAGCCGGCGGCGCCATAGGTGTAAAAAGCGCCGCCGCGCTTTTCGAAGGAGCACGCGTTGATGCCGGTAACGATGATGATGCCGAGGGCGTGTGCCGACGCGGAGAGCCGGTCGACGACTTCCGCCTCGAAACGCTTCAGGATCCGCTCCCCGCGGTGCAGGATCGTCACCGCCGCACCGGCTGCCCGCGCCACATGGGCAAACTCAAGCGATATGTAGCCCCCCCCGATGAAGAGGACCCGCCTCGGCAGTGCACCCAGTTCCAAAAACTCATCGCTGGTGATGACCAGTTCCGCCCCGGGAAAGTCCAGCCGGGCCGGCTTGGCGCCTGTGGCAATCACGAAGGTTTGGGCGCGCACCGTTGCATCGTCGCCGATGGCGACTTCTTCCCGGGAAACAAAGCGCGCCGTTCCGAAGAATAATTCGATTCCCGCCTTTTGCAGTTCCTTTTCGGTGCGCTCCGGTACCGCGCCGGTAAAGCCTGACTTGGAGCGCATCAGAGCCGGCCAGTCGATCTTTGCCGCAGGGTGAATCCCGATCTCGGACATCTGCTGGGAGAGTTGGACCACCTCTGCGGCATCGACCAGGTACTTTTTGGGCTGGCAGCCGCGCATGGCGCAGGTCCCGCCGTAGGGCTGGTTGTCGACAATTGCCACCCTGCGCCCTGCCTTACTGCAGGCTAGTGCCAACGTGTAACCGGCGGTCCCGGTTCCAATCACAAGTACATCAAAGGTATGGTGCATGGCAGCCTCGAAAAGGTCAGGTTCAGTCGGCTTTAGGCAAGTAAAAACCGGGTAAGCGAGGCTTTGACATCTTGGCGCCCCTGGGCCGGAATAATATTCAACTCGAGGGTGGTCACTCCGGAGAGATCGACTTGGTATTCTTCTTGTTCGCTGGTGGTCCCGGGAGGGTTGAAATTGTACTGCTGGCGCACGATTTCCCGGAAGTTCTGTCCCTGGTCCGCGGACCAGCGCAACACGAACTCCTGGGTGCGCGCTACTTGGCTCTCATTAAATTCCAGGTACACCTGCCGCAGCTGTATTGGCGTGTCAAAAATGAGCCGGATAGTCTGCGAACCGGGCTTTTCCGCGCGCCAACCCGCGCCGGTAGCCATGCGCAGGGCAGATTCGATCGGGTAGGCGGCATCCTCTGAGCTTATTTCCACTCGTGCCAGGTTTTCCACATCGATCCAGCGCGACTGCGAAGGCTTAGTTTCGGGCGAGGACTGGTTTATAATCTCTTTGCGCATGTATTTCTCCTATAAGTGAAGTGCTCCGAGGGAAAAAAGTGCGGAGACAGTGTCAGAACCCCGCACGCGGATCGAACAGGTTGAACGGATAACGTACCATTAAACTATAACATACAACGGGTTCAGACGAAGGCAAGGGCAAGGAATTAGCCTTAACTTGAAGAAGCCCTGCACCTCTGGTCAACCGGCATGGCCTCTGACTGAGGGAACTTTATCAGTCCCAACGGTCTCAACTGGCTGTTGCAGCTTTGAGTCTACATGACTCCACGCTCGCTAAAGCTGTAGAACGCTCCGTCGCCGATGATGATGTGGTCCAGCACCTTTATTCCCATGAGTTCGCCCGCTTCGCAGAGGCGGCGGGTGACTTCGAGGTCCTCGGAACTGGGGGGCGGGTCCCCGGTTGGATGGTTGTGCAGCAGAATGAGCGCCGCCGCAGATTCGCGCACCGCCACGTTGAAAACCTCGCGCGGATGGACGATGCTCTGGTTGAGGGAGCCCTCGGAGATCTGGACGCGCTTGATGATCCGGTTTTTGCCGTCCAGGAGCAGTGCCATGAAGTATTCTTTGCGGCGGTCTCTGAATTCGTAGTCGAGATGTTCGAAAACCTGCGAGGGGGAGGTAAAGCGGGTGAGACTTTCCAATTCTCGTGACTGGAAACGGTTGGACAGCTCAAGAGCCGCCTTAATGCAGGTCGCCTTGGCGGGTCCCACACCTTTGACACGCTGCAACTCGACGCAGGAGGCGTCGGCGAGTTTGCGCAGGGCGCCGAACTCCGAAAGGAGCGTCCGGCCCAGGTCGAGCGCGCTTTGGCTGCTGGCCGCATCCCCGGAGCCGATAATGAGCGCAAGCAGCTCCGCCACGCTCAAAGCCGCAGCTCCCTGCTGCAGGAGCTTCTCCCGGGGGCGTTCTCCTTGTGGCCAGCCCTTGATTCCACCGCTCATGGCAGCTCCCTCCCGTCCTCGTCAGATTCGGAAAGGTTAAGGATAGCTCAGGAACGGGAGTTTGCCAGCCCGGGAATCAGACTGGAGAAAAAACCATGTCGACGGCGTTAGGCAACTCCGCTGCGTTTGGCGATATTGGCCCTGGATCAGACTGCGAAAAAAACCATGGCAACGGCACCGCAGCCGGCGACCAGCCGGTACCAGACAAAGGGGTAGAGGGAATCGCGCTGCACCAGCTTCAAAAGAAAGGCGACGCTTAAAAAACCAAAGACGGCCGAGGTAGCGATGCCGATGGCCAGGGGGAGCCCTTCACCGGCCGGAATGCCGGTTTTCAGCAGGTGCCCCACCTTCAGGATGGCGGCACCCGCGACGATGGGAAGCGAGATAAGAAAGGAGAAGCGGGCGGCGGCTTCGCGGTGGAAACCTAAAAAAAGCGCCGCCGTGATGGTGATGCCGGAGCGGGAAACCCCGGGCATGAGGGCGAGGCACTGGGCGAGGCCGATCAGAACCGCGCACTTCAGGTTTACCTTGTCGATGCGCCATCTTTTGGCGCCGGTCGTGTCGGCGAGGGCGAGCAGCAGCCCGAAGAGGATGAGGAACGCGGCGATCAGGATCGGGCTCTTGCGGAAAATCTCCTCGATGGGGCCTTCCAGCGTTTTCCCCACCAGGGCCGCCGGTATGGTTGCGGCGAGGATATAAAAAGGAAGCCGCTTGGCAGGCGTGTCAACGCCGCCGCGAAAGGAGCCCAGGAAATTGCCGGTCAGTTCCAGCAGGTCGCGCCAGAAGTAGAGCGCGAGGGCCAGGAATGTGCCGATATGGAGGGCAACGTCGAAGGTCAGTCCCGACTCCGGCCAATGCAGAAACCTGGGGATCAGAATCAAGTGCGCGGAACTGCTGATGGGAAGGACCTCGGTGAGACCCTGGACGGTTCCCAGGACTGCGGCGTGTAGTAGGTTCATGCGATAACTCCTGCCTTAAGACAAAATAACGCCCACGATAAGCGAAGTAGGCTGATAAATCAAGGACAAAGGGGAATCGGCTCATGAGGATGACGCCATTACATATTTCCTGCTGTAAAGTTTGTTACGGTTGTGTTATATCTTCACAGTTTTGAAAGAATCGGGTCCCAATGGCCGCCACGTGGAGGAAGACAAATGTTTGGGTTGATTCCGAAGGATGAGAAATTTTTCGTCATGTTTAGGGAAATGTCGCACAACATCGTCGCCGGAGCAGAGCTTCTGAAAGACATGTTGGACAACTTTACCGATCCGGCGGGAAGCCAGCGGAAAATAAAAGACATCGAGCACAAGGGTGACACCATCACCCACGACATCATCAAGAAGCTGAACAAGAGCTTCATCACCCCGTTCGACCGGGAGGACATCTACGCGCTCTCCTCCGCGCTGGACGACATCCTCGACCTGATCGACGCCTGCTCCGCGCGCATCGTCATGTACAACGTGGAAAAGCCCACCCCGGAATCGAAGGAACTCGGTTTCCTGATCCTCAAGTCGTGCCAGATCATCGACAAGACGGTCGCGCTGCTGGGTGGGAAGCTGGAACCGATCAGCGCCTACTGCATCGAGGTGAACGCTCTGGAGAACGAGGCGGACCGGGTCTGCCGCGAGGCGATCAGCCGGCTTTTCGACGAGGAAAAGGATCCGATCCAGCTCATCAAGTGGAAAGAGATTTACGAGACTCTGGAGACCGCGACCGACAAGTGCGAGGACGCCGCGAATATCCTGGAAAGCGTGGTGGTAAAAAATGCCTGAGGTGACGCTCGCCATGCTGGTCGCCGTGGTTGTTGCGGCGCTCCTGTTCGACTACATCAACGGATTCCACGACACGGCCAACGCGATCGCCACCTGCGTTTCCACCCGCGCGCTCTCCGTCAGGAGCGCCATCATTATGGCGGCCGTGCTCAACTTCGTAGGTGCAATGATCTCTAC
>JGI24143J45723_1000933_pt1 | contig 14641 bp, 28 predicted proteins | sample BarGraIncu00432A_FD_45723 | JGI IMG/M metagenome (IMG submission 45723)
AGTTAATCCAATTTCTACCCGCTTATCTCGGGGCAAATCGACTCCGGCAATTCTTGCCATAGGGTGTGTACCTCCTAAATTGTTTTCTAAATACTGAGGATTAAGTCGTGTTAGTGACGTAACTCATTAACTCTCAGCGAATTGTTTCACTTTATCTCATGAACATGACTAAAATTGCCGCGGCCATGCTCTTTTTTTCTGGATTCGACGGGTTTAACCTTGTCGTTGTTTGTGTTTTGGATTTTCGCAAATTACCATAACACGGCCATTCCTTTTAATAATTTTGCACTTTTCACAAATTTTTTTTACTGATGATCTAACTTTCATTTAAATGCCTCCTTTATGATTTGCCTTTCCCACGCCATACGATACGCCCGCGGGTCAAATCATATGGGGATAATTCAACAACTACCTTATCTCCCGGCAAAATACGAATATAATTCATCCGAAGTTTTCCCGAAATATGTGCAGTTATCTGATGTCCATTTTCCAATTCAACTAAGAAAATAGTGTTTGGTAATGACTCCACTACAGAGCCTTCAACCTCGATAACATCTTTTTTGGCCATTGATCAAACCTCCTCACGATTCTCATCCCCAACACCATCAGGCATGTGATAGGACTCGAGTATTTTTCTAATCTCAGCGTTACTTATCTTTTTTCCATCTAATATTTTATCACGAATATCTGTGGCAATGTGATTCGTCTTCGCTAAGTGTTTGATCTTCTTTTTTTTTGGATTACTCACTTTACGAAGTTTTCCATTGCATACATAGGTGAACTGATCATCCAACACTTCAATAACCACCATAAACTGACCCTTATCACGACCAGCTATGGAACGAACCACTTGTCCAACTATAAAATCATTCATTTACTCACCAACCTAGATCACTGTTAAAAGCTCAGGTTCGGCAGTTCCGGTTATCAATATCGTATGCTCAAAATGTGAAGAAAGCTTGCCATCGGTGGTGACAACCGTCCAGTCATTATCAAGCACAACGACATCATAGGTTCCAACATTCACCATTGGTTCAATAGCTAATGTCATTCCCTGACGCAAACGCGGCCCGTGTCCTTTTAATCCATAATTGGGGATCGGAGGATCTTCGTGCATTTTCTTTCCAACGCCATGTCCAACGTAATCACGAACGACTGAGAAACCATTTTCTTCAACATAAGTCTGAACTGCATTTGATATATCGGATAATCGATATCCCTCTCTTGCATAAACAATACCCTTGAAGAAAGACTCTCTTGTAACGTCAATTAATCGTTGTGCTTCTTCAGAAATAGTCCCAACACTGTGGGTCATCGCCGCATCTCCGACGTATCCTTGATAGGTTGCCCCAATATCGATACTGATAATATCACCTTCAAGCAGTTTACGCTTGCCCGGAATACCATGAACAACTTCTTCGTTAACCGAAGCACAAATTGATTTTGGAAATCCTCCATAACCCTTGAATGTCGGAATCGCATCTGCATCCTTAATGAATTTTTCAACAGCGTGATCCAATTCCAGGGTTGTTATTCCAGGTCTTATCAATTTCCCCACCAAGGCATGGGCACCGGCAACAATACTACCTGCATGCCTCATTAATTCAATTTCCTTGTGAGATTTTATGGTTATCATATCTTATTAACTCCATTTAAAGCGATCTTTATGTCTTCAAAAACATCATTCATATTTTGGAGTCCATTAATATCAACAATCTTTTGCTTTTCTTTGTAAAATACTATCAGCGGTTCAGTCTGTTCCTGATAAACCTGAATTCGTTTTTTAACCGTTTCAACCTTATCGTCTTCTCGTTGATACAAAGAAGCACCGTCTAAATCACAGACTCCATCAACCTTAGGACGATTAAATTTTACATGATAGGTTGCTTGACAGGTTGGACAGATTCTTCGTCCAGAAATCCTCTCGACTAAAACATCCAACGGCACTTCTAAATTTATCGCAAAATCCAATTCTAAATCATTTTTCCTGCTGATTTCATCTAATGCTTCGGCCTGAAAAACGGTTCGTGGAAATCCATCCAGTAAAAAGCCATGACCTGCACTTACAACGTCGTCATGAGTGAGGCGATCTTCTACCATATCAACTACCAGATCATCCGGTACCAAAAGGCCCTTTGCCATAAAATCTTTTGCTTTTTTCCCGAGGGGAGTATCATTGTTCATATTTTCTCTAAAAAGATCACCGGTTGAAATATGAGGGATATTGTAGGTTTCACAAATAAGTTTTGCCTGCGTCCCCTTACCAGCCCCCGGAGGTCCTAATAATACAATTCTCATTTCTCATTCATCTCCAGTTTATACTATGATTTTAAAAATCCCTGATGGTGTCTCATCATCATTTCTGACTCAAGCGTTTTGACTACTTCAAGAGCTACACCAACAACAATTAGAAGACTTGTTCCTCCGAATTGAAGATTGACTCCCATGTAATCACCTACAAAAATAGGAATAATCGCAATGATCGCTAAAAATGCGCCACCAAATAATGTTAATCGATTCGTAATTCTTGACAAATAATCAACTGTTGGTTTTCCTGGTCGAATTCCTGGAATATAACCACCCTGTTTTTTTATATTGTCCGCTACATCATACGGATTAAATGTTACAGCCGTATAAAAATAAGTAAACGAAATTATTAATACAACATAGATGATCGTTGATGCCCAGGATCCCCATGCAAAATAGGTTGTTACCCAATTTGCAAAAGCAGATGTCGGGAAAAAGCTTGAAATTGTTGCTGGAAATAATGTTAATGAACTTGCAAAAATTACTGGAATAACTCCTGCCATGTTTACTCTTAGTGGAATGTGAGTACTTTGACCACCATACATTTTTCTTCCCACAACACGTTTTGCATATTGTACGGGAACTCTTCGTTGACCTTCATTAACTGCAACTACTCCAAATACAACAACAACTATAAAAACAAGGAATAGTATTAAGCTAATGGCTGTCATGGTTCCAATTGTAATATAATTATACATCTCAGAAATTCCTGAAGGAATTCTAGAAATGATGCTGACAAATATAATCAGCGAAATACCATTACCAATGCCATTTTCTGTGATCTGTTCACCTAAGTACATAAGAAAAGCTGTTCCTGCAGTGATACATAAAACAACTGTAAAAACAGTTAGTGTTGTCTTCTCAGTCAGTAAATTACCAAAAGATAGACTCATGCCCAGAGCCTGAATTATCGCTAAAAGTATTGTTAAAAAACGTGTGTACTGTGCTAGTTTTTTACGTCCTTCTTCACCTTCTTTTTGCAATTTTTCCAAAGCTGGAATAGCAAATGCCAGTAGATTCATTATGATCGATGCATTAATATACGGAGTGATACTCATCGCAAAAATTGTGAAATTTTTAAAGTTACCTCCAGAAATAATGTTAAACAATCCAAACATTCCATTGTCATTGACAAGCGAACTTAACTGTGTAAGGTCAATAAATGGGACCGGTATGAAGGATCCCAATCGATATACAAACAGCAATGCTAGGGTAAATAATATCTTCCGTCGCAGATCTGGTATTTTCCAAGCATCCTTCAAAGTAGAGACCATATTAGATCACCTCTACCTTTCCTCCTCCAGCGAGAATCTTCTCCTCAGCCGATTTGCTGATTTTATGCGCTTTTATTGTAAATGCCTTTTCAACTTCTCCGTTTCCAAGGATTTTCACGCCATCTCTTAATTTTCTAACAAAGCCATATTCCATTAATAACTCTGGTGTAATAACTGTGTTTTCATCAAATGCATTGAGATCTCCAACATTCACGATTGCGAATATTTTTTTGAATCGCGCATTTGAAAATCCTCGTTTAGGTAAACGTCTTGCCAACGGCATTTGTCCACCTTCAAACCCGATTCTAACACCACCGCCAGAACGAGATTTCTGTCCATCAGATCCACGACCAGCCGTTTTTCCAAGACCAGAACCTGTACCACGTCCTTTGCGCTTGGGTGTCTTTTTAGAACCTGGGGCTGGACTTAAAGTATGTAACTTCATATTGACACCTCCTATACTTCTTTTACGTCGAGCATAAAATCTGTTCGATGAATCATGCCGCGAATTTGAGGGGTATCATTATGCGTTACGGTCTGTCTAATTTTCTTTAAGCCTAAAGCCTCAATCGTTGCACGTTGTTTTTTATTGCGCCCAATCAAGCTTTTCTTAAGTGTAATTTCTAATTGTTTAGCCATAATGACTCCTCCTAATCTATTATTTCTTCAGGTTTCTTACCACGTTTTGCTGCGACTTCTTCAAGTGTTGTTAATCCAGCCAGGCCTGCCATAGTAGCATTAACCATATTACGTGCATTGTTTGATCCTAAAGATTTTGTACGAATATCTCTTACTCCAGCTAATTCCAAAACTGCTCGGACAGGTCCCCCAGCGATAACGCCAGTACCTTTTCCAGCCGGTTTTAGTAAAACATGACCAGCTCCAGCTTCACCATTAATTGCATGTGGAATGGTTGTTCCAACCATTGGCACTTTAATTAATGATTTCTTAGCTTCATCAATGCCTTTACGAATAGCATCTGGAATTTCCATTGCTTTTCCTTTACCGACGCCAACATGACCGTTTTCGTCTCCAACAATCACAAGACAGCTGAATCTGAAGTTACGACCACCTTTTACAACCTTAGTAACTCGGTTGATGGCGACGACTTTTTCCTTCAAATCTAATGAACTTGGATCGATTTTTTTGTTTTGCATCAAATGACCTCCTTTACTTAGAATTTCAGGCCGGCTTCACGAGCGCCATCAGCCAATTCTTTTACTCTACCATGATATACATATCCGCCTCTATCAAATACGACGGCTTCGATTCCTTTTTCAAGGGCACGTTTTGCAACTGCTTGTCCAACTACTTTCGCAGCTGATTTATCTCCTCCATTTGATAACTGACCTTTAAGATCAGAGTCATTGGAAGCAGCGGAAACCAATGTGATACCTTTTGTATCATCAATAATTTGAGCATAAATATTTTTATTACTTCTAAACACGTTCAAACGTGGTTTCATTTCAGTTCCAGAAATCTTATTTCTGACCCGGTAATGACGTGCGATACGTAATTTATTTTTTATGGGTTTCTTGATCATCGAGTTTCACTCCCTTCATTATCTTTGACGGGCTAACAGGCTATTTTCCTGTTTTACCTTCTTTACGTCTAACTACTTCATCGGCATATCTTACGCCATGACCTTTGTATGGTTCTGGTGGGCGTTTTGCTCGAATATTGGCTGCATAAGCACCCACTGCTTCTTTGCTAATGCCTTTGATGACGACTTTTGTATTCGTCTCCGGAACAGATTCGACTCCTTCAGGATCTTCCATCTCTACCGGATGTGAAAATCCTAAATTCATTACCAACTTGTTCCCTTTTTTTTCTGCTCTATATCCTACTCCACTGATTTCCAATGTCTTTGTAAAGCCCTTGGTAACGCCTGTAACCATATTTTGAATTAAAGCACGTGTTAAACCATGAAGCGATTTATGCAGCTTACTTTCAGATGGACGTGAGACAACAACTTCGCTCTCTTGAACATCGATGATGATATCAGGATGAAATGTTCTAACCAGTTGTCCTAACGGACCTTTGACCGTCAAGGTTTGACCATCTTTTTGAATGTCGACTCCCTGGAGGATCACAACGGGTGCTTTCCCAATTCTTGACATCTTTTTACCTCCTGTCTTAATTTGTTACCAAACGTAACATATCACTTCGCCGCCAACACCGGCTTTTCTTGCTTTTTTATCTGTCATTACGCCCTTTGATGTGGATATGATAGCAATGCCAAGACCATTTAAAACCTTTGGCACTTCATCTTTTCCTGCATAAACTCTTAAACCGGGTTTAGAAATTCTTTTAATGCCTGCAACGACACGACTTTTATTTTCTCCATATTTAAGAGCAATTTTAATTATTCCTTGTTTTTCATCTGTGATGTAATCGACTTTATTAATAAAACCTTCTTCTAAAAGAATTTGAGCAATCGCTTTCTTTTCTTTAGAAGCAGGCATCTCAACCATTTTATGACCTGCATTGTTTGCATTTCTGATGCGTGTTAACATATCCGCAATGGGATCAGTCATAACCATACTCGGTACCTCCTTTTCTGTGCTAGTTTGTTTTTACCAGCTTGCTTTTCTTACGCCAGGAATCTCGCCTTTATATGCTAATTCTCGGAAACATATACGACAAACACCGAATTTTTTTAAAACAGAATGTGGTCGTCCACAAATTCGACATCTAGTATATTCCTGAGTTGAATACTTTTGCTTTTTTTGTTGCTTTACTTTCATTGATTTTTTTGCCACTTTAACGTCCTCCTTATGCTCTACTGAATGGAATGCCAAGCAGTCTTAACAGTTCATGAGCTTCTTCATCTGTTTTTGCCGTTGTGACAAACATAATATCCAAGCCTCTGACCTTTTCGACCTTGTCATAATCAATTTCAGGAAAAATGAGTTGTTCCTTAATACCAAAAGCATAATTACCACGGCCATCAAAGGATTTGTTTGATAAACCTCTGAAGTCACGCACTCTAGGAAGGGCAACATTAAATAACTTATCAGTAAATTCGTACATGCGATCACTTCTTAAAGTTACTTTCGCTCCAATGTTCATGCCTTCTCGGACTTTAAAATTAGCAACTGACTTTTTCGCCTTTGTAATTATTGGTCTTTGACCAGCAATTATTCCAAGGTCAATCACTGCAGCTTCTAAAGCTTTAGAGTTGTCTTTGCAATCTCCTAAACCCATGTTAAGTATAACCTTTTCAAGTTTAGGAACTTCCATGATATTTTTATATTGAAATTTTTCCATCAAAGCTGGAATCACTTCAGTAAGATATTTGTCTTTTAATCTGGGCATATTGATCCTCCTTCCCGAAATTAATTATTAAATGTTTCATTGCATTTTTTACAGTATCTAACTTTTTTTCCATCACTCAACACTTTATGTCCAGTTCTTACACCTTTATCACATTTAGGGCAGTACATCAAGACGTTAGAAGCTTGAAGGCTTCCTTCTTGTTTAACAATACCACCTTGTTGCATCTGTTGTGTTGGTTTTTGATGTTTAGTTACCATATTTACATTTTCCACAAGGACTTTTCCGTCTTTAGGATAAGATTGAATCACTTTTCCTTTTTTTCCTTTGTCCTTACCGGAAATAACCACTACAATATCATCTTTTTTAATATGCATCTTTCATTTCCTCCTTAAAGCACTTCAGGAGCCAAAGATACGATTTTCATGTATTTCTTGTCCCTTAGCTCTCTTGCGACAGGTCCAAAAATACGAGTACCTTTTGGGTTTTTATCATCTTTTATAAGAACCGCTGCATTTTGGTCGAACTTAATGTAACTTCCATCGTCTCTTCTGATTCCACTTTTTGTTCTTACGACAACGGCTTTAACAACGTCGCCCTTTTTAACATCGCCACCGGGTGCAGCACTTTTAACAGCACACACGATAACATCCCCGATATTTGCATATCGACGACCGGAACCACCAAGAACTCGGATGCACAATAATTCCTTTGCACCGGTATTATCTGCTACTTTTAGTCTCGATTCTTGTTGAATCATCCGAAATACCTCCTTCCGCACATTAACTTATAGTGCTTTTTCTACGATTTCTATTAATCTCCAACGCTTGTCTTTGCTCAATGGCCTTGTTTCCATTATTTTTACGGTGTCACCGATTTTACATTCGTTTTGTTCGTCATGGGCTTTAAACTTTACAGTCTTTTTGACTCGTTTTTGGTATAAAGGATGTTTTCCAAAGCTTTCAACTGCAACAACAATCGTTTTTTCCATCTTATCACTGACAACTTTACCAACTCGAGTTTTTCTGTAATTTCTTTCTTCCATAAGCTAAACCTCCTTATCTATTGGTTTATTATGCTTCGTCTGACTTCATTGCACGTTCTTGTATAATTGTTTTTATGCGTGCATAAGTCTTCTTGACATCTTTGATGCGCATTGGATTTTCCAACTGGCCTGTAGCATGTTGAAATCTCAAATTGAACAACTCTTCTTTAAGGTCACCCAATTTTTCTGTAAGTTCTAAATTTGATAATTCTCTTAATTCACTTGGTTTCATGACTCATCACCCACTTCTTGCGCTTCTTGATCCTTGCGAGTGATAAATTTTGTTTTAATTGGTAATTTATGCTGAGCAAGACGCATAGCTTCCCGAGCAACCTCCTCAGGAATTCCGGCAATCTCAAACATTACTCTACCTGGTTTTACCACTGCAACCCAATACTCTGGAGAACCTTTACCGGAACCCATACGAGTTTCTGCTGGTTTCTTTGTAACAGGTTTATCTGGGAATATTTTAATCCAGACCTGACCACCTCTTTTAATATATCTGGTCATAGCAACACGCGCAGCTTCTATCTGATTTGCAGTAATCCATGCTGGCTCTAATGCTTGAATAGCGTAATCTCCGTAGGTAATTTTATTACCACGAAGTGCTTTTCCTTTCATACGACCTCTATGTACTTTTCTACGTTTTACACGTTTAGGCATTAACATATACGTTGTCCTCCTCTCTTAGTTTTCTGTCCTGTTAGTAGGAGCTTTACGACGAGTATTTTTTTTAGCTTTCGCATCATCTTCAGCAGTAACCGCTAAAACATCTTCACGTCCCGTTAAAATTTCACCTTTATTGACCCAAACCTTCACACCTACTTTACCGTAAGTTGTGTCAGCTTCAGCAAAACCATAGCTGATATCAGCTCTTAGAGTTTGAAGTGGCACTTGGCCTTGAGCATAATGTTCATTTCGTGCCATTTCAGCACCATTCAAACGTCCTGCCACTGCAGTTTTAATACCCTTTGCTCCAGCTCGCATTGTTCGTTGCATTGTTTGTTTCATAGCACGACGGAAAGAAATTCTTCTTTCTAATTGTGCTGCGATATTTTCTGCAATAAGCTGTGCATCCATATCGACATTTTTAACCTCTACAATATTAATGAACACCGTTTTTTTGGTCATTTTTTCAAGTTCAAGTCGTAAAGTATCGATTCCTGCACCACCACGACCTATAATCATGCCTGGTTTAGCAGTAAAGATATGAATCTTGACCTTGTTACCAAAACGTTCAATAACTATTTTAGAAATACCCGCCTGGTATTGATTTACTTTTATATATTTTCGAATATCGTGATCTTCAATTAAACAATCTGCAAAATCTCTGTCGTTAGCAAACCATTTTGCATTCCAGTCCTTAATAACGCCAACTCTAAATCCGTGAGGATTGACTTTTTGACCCATCTATGCCCTCCTTACTCTTTTTCTTTTAATACGGCTGTAATATGAGACGATCGCTTTCGAATAATCATGGCACGTCCCTGTGCACCCGCTCTGAATCTTTTTAGTGTAGGACCCTGATTAGCATATACTTGATCAATATATAAATTTTCAGGATTCATATTAAAATTGTTTTCAGCATTTGCTAAAGCAGATTTTACAACTTTATCAATTATTTTCGCTGCTTTATTTGGTGTTAATGCTAAAATACTTAATGCTTCTCCAATGCTTTTGCCTCGAATTAAATCAGCCACTAACTTAGCCTTTCTGGATGAAACACGTACATATTTAGCTGTCGCTCTTGCTTCCATTCGTATACCTCCTTCTGGCTATTTTAATTTAGATTTCTTTTCTCCAGCATGACCTCTGAAGGTTCTGGTTGGTGCAAACTCACCGAGTTTGTGTCCTACCATATCTTCGGTAACATAAACTGGAACATGTTTTCTTCCATCATGAATTGCGATGGTATGACCTACCATTTGTGGAAAAAGTGTGGAGCTTCTAGACCATGTCTTCAATACGTTCTTTTCATCTTTTTCGTTCATTGCTTCTATACGTTTAAGTAACTTTTCGTCAACATAAGGTCCCTTTTTTAATGATCTACCCATTGTTCAACCTCCTCTCGATTCGTCATCTTATGGTTGAGTGTTTATTTTTTATTTCTTGATCTTACAATATATTTATCGGAAGGTTTGTTTTTCTTGCGTGTTTTATAACCCATCGCTGGTTTACCCCAAGGAGTAACTGGACCAGAACGTCCGATTGGTGCTTTTCCTTCACCACCACCATGTGGATGATCATTTGGATTCATTACTGAACCACGTACAGTTGGTCGAATACCCATATGTCTTTTACGACCGGCTTTACCAATTCGTACATTTTGATGGTCTAAATTTCCTACTTGACCAATTGTAGCTCGACATTCAATTCGAACCAGCCTCATTTCTCCAGAAGGTAATCTCAATGTCACATAATTCCCATCTTTCGCCATAAGTTGTGCACTTGCTCCGGCTGAGCGAACCAATTGTGCGCCTTTGCCTGCTTTTAATTCAACATTATGAATGGTTGTACCAACTGGTATGTTTTTCAATGGCAAACAATTACCAATGGTGATATCTGATTCAGGTCCTGAAACGACAACATCGCCAACTTTTAATTTTAATGGTGCAACAATATAACGTTTTTCACCATCTGCATAGTGAATTAATGCTATATTTGAGCTTCTGTTTGGATCGTATTCAATCCCTGCGATTTTTCCAGGAACGTTATCTTTATTTCTTTTGAAATCAATAATCCTATATTTTCTTTTTGCTCCACCACCATGATGTCTAACGGTGATACGGCCATAAGCGTTACGGCCAGCGTGTTTTTTAAGTGGTGACAATAAAGATTTCTCAGGCACAGTTTTAGTGATTTCTTCGAATGTATTGACACTCATATTTCTACGCCCAGGGGACGTTGGTTTATACTTTCTAATACCCATTATTCGCTACCTCCTTTTTTGTATGCTTCTCGGGTTGTAGTCTCGCTTATGTGATTATACGCCTTCGAAGAATTGGATGCCCTTACTTCCAGGTGTTAACTTCACGATGGCTTTTTTCCAATTAGATCTTCGGCCAACGAAACGTCCGGTTCTTTTTATTTTACCAATCATATTCATTGTGTTTACTTTTTCAACTTCAACACCGAATATTACTTCAACCGCATTTTTTATTTCAATTTTATTCGCTCTTTTATCTACTTTAAAAGTAAACTTTTTTTCTTCTGCATCTGCCATACTTCGTTCTGTAATAATTGGCTTGATGATAATATCACGAGGATTTTTCATTATGCGTATACCTCCTCAATTTTTTCTAATGCTTCCTGAGTCATAATCAATATATCATACTTCAACATATCATATACATTCAATTCATTGACCGTCGTGGTTGCGATTTTAGGAATATTGCTTGCTGAACGAATAACGGCTTCATTGTTTTCCGGAAGTACAATTAAGGCTTTTTGAACATTGATATTATTCAGTACTGCAATCATTTCTTTTGTTTTTGGGACATCCATCGCTAATTGATTTAATACGCGAATTTCATTGTCCTGTGCTTTTGCCGAGAAAACTGATTTCATGGCTAAAGCTTTTACTTTCTTATTAACTTTTTTACTGTAGTCTCTTGATTTCGGTGCGAATATCACACCGCCGCCCTTCCACAATGGAGATCGGATTGTGCCGGCACGAGCCCGACCTGTTCCTTTTTGTCTCCAAGGTTTTCGACCGCCGCCACGTACTTCCGAACGTGTCAAAGCTGAGCGTGTTCCTTGTCGTCTATTTGCAAGCAGTGCTACCACTACTTCATGTACTACATACTCGTTGGGTTCGATTCCGAAGATTCCTTCGCTTAACTCGACATCACCAACAACATTTCCTTTTACATCTAAAATGTCAATTTTAGGCATTTGATTTCCTCCTTTCAGGCTTGATTTTTTTATGCTTTAACGCTGCTTTTAATTGTAATAAGTGCTCCTCTGATGCCTGGTACCGCACCCCTGATTAAGAGTACATTGTCTTCTGCATCAACTTTAACAACTTCTAAATTAATAGCAGTCACATTTTTGTTTCCCATTTGGCCAGGAAGCTTCTTTCCCTTAAATACTCTTGAAGGAGAAGAACACGCTCCCATGGAACCTGGTCTTCTGTGATATTTTGAACCATGAGCCATCGGTCCTCTGGATTGGCCATGTCGTTTAATGACCCCCTGGAATCCCTTACCCTTTGATTTGCCTGAAATATCAACATGATCTCCAGATTCAAACATATCAGCCTGAATCAATTGTCCCGTTTCATAGCTTGCATAATCGTCAAGCTTAAATTCGCGGATTACTTTTTTATATTCCACACTGTTTTTGTCATAATGACCTTTTAAAGGTTTTGTCATTCGACGTTCCTTCACTTCACCGAAAGCCAATTGAAGCGCTTCATATCCATCAACTTCAATGGTTTTCTTTTGAAGCACAACACAAGGTCCTGCTTCAACTACAGTTACAGGAATAACAGTGCCATCTTCTGTGAAAATCTGTGTCATTCCAATTTTTCTACCAATAATCGCTTTTTTCATTGTTTCCTCCTAAATATCATTGGATTGCTGAGCAATCATAATACCATTGGGGTCTATAGTTTAATTTCTATATCAACGCCTGCTGGTAAGTTCAATCGCATTAATGCATCCACAGTTTTTGGTGTTGGATTTAAAATATCAATCAACCGTTTGTGTGTACGCATTTCAAATTGTTCTCGGGAATCTTTGTACTTATGCACAGCACGAAGAATCGTAATGATTTCTTTGTCTGTTGGCAGTGGCACCGGACCAGATACGCTAGCACCTGTTCTCTTTGCTGTTTCAACAATTCGTTCAGCTGATTGATCTAAAATTTTATGATCAAACGCTTTCAACCTGATTCTAATCTTTTGTTTTGCCATACCTAAATTTTACCTCCTTATTTATTTCTAATCGTCATTTAGGTACTCCAATCACGTGTCAACCCATCCGGGTGTTTCATCATTATTTTTTTCAAAATGACTAAAGTCATTTTGATGGAATTGTATGATAATCGTGATTGTCGTCCGATTCTTAGATCGTGACATACTCCGTGAAAATTAACCTGTCTAAGGCGACAGCAACCTCTCACTTCATCGCAGAGTGTCAACCTTCCCTATTATACAAGAAAAAAGCGCCTTTAGCAAGCGCTTTTTTGAAGTTTTTCTATTTATTTCAATATTTCTTCCGGAGACATGTCCAGAAAATATATTCCTGTTCCTTGAAGTCCTAAATGTGCTGCTAAAACACAGCCAATCGGTACCGGTTCAATTTTTGTAACACCCATTTCTCTCAAAGCACTTTCATACTCTTCAACTGGTTTCATGGAACCAGTATATGCTATGCCAACGTTCTGGTCAAGATAATCCTTAATATTTTGAGCTGTTATTTCGGCAACTGTTCTTTGCGCTTTTTTACTTCCCCGAGACTTGCCAATGACTTTTAATTCTCCATTTTCAACCGATACGATGGGATGGATTTTCAGAAAGCCACCGACAACTGCTGTCCCCTTGGATACTCGTCCCCCCATGTATAGCCAATTCAAATCTTCGATACTAAAATAGAAATGAGCATGAGGAATGAGTTTTTTTGCTGCATCGGCCAAATAGTCAAGATCTTTTCCCTGTTCAATAAGTTTCAAAAGTTCTACTGCTATAATGGCTATACTTCCCCCACTATGAAGACTATCAACTATTTTACATTTAAAATCCGGATATTTTTCTAAAACTTCTTTTAAAACAAAGCCTGCTGTTTCATAACTTCCTGACAGCTTTGAAGAGAATGTTAGATACAGACATTCTTCGTTATTCTTTGCGCAACTTTCGAAATATTCAATAAAATCTCCTGGATTTACTTGGGACGTAGTCGGTACAATCCCCTGTTCCATAAATTCATTCATCCTTCTTAAATCGATTTCTCGTTTATCCCGGTATGCTTTTCCTTCAATGATTACATTTAATGAAACCATATCTAAATTGGGATGGTTCACATAATCTTTGGGTAAATCACACATACTATCAACCAAGAGTCTAATCATTTCTTACTTCTTTCCAATTCTGTCTATTAGAATCATTGTATTTTTTTTCATAAATTTCTTTTATCTGATCTAAGCTTTCAAATGCTTCTTCTCGAGAGTAATTTTGTTCCTGTAAATATTCGTCGCTCATTTTAAAAACTTCTGAATAAAATTTTTCTGACAATTTCAAATATTCAAGTTTAGGGTTTTTTTCCATTGTCTCAAATAAAGCATTTTCAGCTTCATTTATTTTTCCATTATAAATCATTTCCTGGAAATGATAAAACAAGTAATCATCTTCGATCATCCCCCCTTTTTCTTCTTCAATTTCAAATTTCTCTTTTCGGAATATTTCTATCACAAATTTAGAAAAGCTTTCAATTTCTCGCATTAGGAAATCATTTTTAAACATCTTATTATTTCATCGCTTTCTTCTTATTTGCCATTTGCTATAAATAATACCACAAACTGTATACCTTTTCCTATCTAATATTATTTTCAATAATTTTTCACGTCAAAAAACCGCCTTTCAGAATGAGAGGCGGTTTAGTATTCTTTTAAGTTTACAGCTTCAAAAAAAATATAACATTTCAGCTTTAGTCTATGATAATTTTCGCAACAACTCCGGAACCAACTGTTCTTCCGCCTTCACGAATAGCGAAACGTAAACCTTCTTCAATCGCGATTGGCG
>JGI24143J45723_1000937_pt1 | contig 14614 bp, 9 predicted proteins | sample BarGraIncu00432A_FD_45723 | JGI IMG/M metagenome (IMG submission 45723)
ATCGCTGTTGGCTGCAGGGTGCTTTGGGCGATGCGCTGCACTCCATCAGTTGTGCTGCGGGCTACAACCTGCGCTGGCTGCTGCGCGCCATTGCCCGTCTGAGCATTGAGGCGCTTTTTTTGCGCCTATTGTTGGCAGCGTTGGAGCAGCCACGGGCTATAGGAGCGTCACACGGCACGCAGGAACGCTCGTGGACAACTCACGTAGGCAACTGGCTCACAAGTGGAGTTGTCAAAAGACCGATTTTTGGACACCTCGCCTGGGGCGCCTAAATTGAAAGTGAATTTTGCAGGGCCGACTAAGTAACCGGCGATTGCTATGAAGCGTATGGCGAAAGTGAAGGGCTCACTCGAGCCCTGAGATTGCCCGCCTGGGCAGCAAGGTGGCATTCAGGGACGTTTTGGGCTCAACCGTAGAGCTCCTAAAGAATTCGGCTCCACCAGTCTTCACTGGGGTATTGCTGAGCACGATTAGAGGTCTTGAAGCCTGAAATCCTAGGCCGCGTTCTACAGAACACCCTCTACCACTGCAGCCAAATTCACGACGGTCTCACTTTCGCAAGAATGCATTTGGACTGCCCCTGATCGGCCCAGCTCCAATGCTCACTGTTGAGGCAGTCTAGACACTTGGTGCATTTGGAAGTGCCAAACAAACATCGGAGACTGTCCAATGGACGCTAGACTGAGGCGTCCCCGGGGCGTGGAACGCGCACAACCTCAGCAAATAAGGCCGCGCGCTGCGATCTCTCAACCAACCTTGATTTCGTCAACACCTTGCCGGCGCATCACTGCTTCTGGCGTGCCAGAGAACCACAGTTGGTAGATTGATATGGACCACATTGCAGTAAAGCTCAAACCTTGAAACAGTCCAGCGCCCATCGTGGCAAAGGCGAAGGGGTGATACACCTTGACGAGGTACCACGACAAGATATCGATGCATACAGATATGAAAGGCAATCCGATAATGGTGGCTTTCAGCCAGACGGGTCGCAGGTAGGCATGACTAAAGATGGAGCCCAACAAGAAAAAGATGAACGTCATGCCAAAGAGGTGAATATGTGACACCCGAACCAAGGTAAAGACATCGGTCCCCGTGTCCTGCTCTGTCACCTTTTGCAGATTTTCGAATCCGTTCAAGTTCACCAAATGCGGGTTNCTGCCATCGTGACAGCTCAAGCAGCGTTTTTCAATCGTCGGTTTGACATCGGTTTCGAACTTGGCCTTGTCGGCACCCTTTTGAACCCATGACACGATCCCGTTGCGTTCGTCGGGCGGCAGCATGCTCGACATTGGACCACGCAGCGCTGATTCCAGCCGCGACCCTTTGCCGCTGCCAGAATAGGCAATAACCAGATCGTCATAAGATAGGTTCGATGGGTTTCCGTCGCGTCCCGAGTAAACATGAAACAGGTAGAGTGCCGCAAAAAGATAGCCAAGCCCCAGAACCAGCAGTACGCCAGTTTGCATAATGCGCATACTGGTCGGCAGCTCCGAGAAATGTAGGTAATGGCGATGTAGTGGCGTAGTACTCATGGTCTGTCCGTCTATTGGGTAGGCTTGATGTTCTTATTGAAATCCGGATACTACCGGCGTTCAAAGGCTATTTTATTTGGCTGGAGGCAGTACTAAATAAACGATAGCGCGTGCTTTTTGCCGCGCGTAATGGGCGGCAAGGCCACTGATCAGTGTGTCATTCAAACCCTCTGACATCGCCGCCATTTCTTTGCTTTTGCGTTCACTAGTTTTGTATGCGTGCAGGGCCTTTTCCAGGTAGTCAACTCGCTGTGCTGCCAAGGAGGGCGAGCGCGGATCAGTGCTATTGCCGTTGACGCCATGGCAACGATCACAGCGTTCAGCCCACTCGGCAACGCTCATCGGCTTGGCAACCTTGGGCGCCTGGGGTACCTGGCTGGCGAAGTAAGCGGCCATATTCTTTGCAGTGGCCTGATCTACCGAAGTCGCGGCATCCTTCATAGTGGCATCGCTTCGCAATCCGTCCTTGTAAGCACGCAATGCATCGACAAAATACTGACCCTCTTGCCCGGCCAGGCTCGGCGTTGCCGGATTTCCACTGACGCCGCCTTCTCCGTGACAACCAACACAACCGGCAGCAGCCGTCTTGCCCGCGGCCAAATTGCCCGGCGCCGGCGTTTGCGCCTTTCCGGGTTTCTGCAGCGCGTAATAAAGTGCGATGTTGTTGATGTCCGATTCGCTCAGCTCAGAGGTCAAAGCCTTCATCATGTCGTTCTTGCGCTGCCCGCCCTTGTAGGCGCTGATCGCCGCAACGAAATACTTGGGGTCCAATCCGATCAGGTTCGGCATTCCCGGGGTTGAGCTGATTCCACTTTCACCGTGGCAGCCGCCGCAAGCTTCGGCTGCGGCTTTTCCAGCGCTGACTGCGTTGGGTACAGCCGCAGTAGCTTTCGCGGTGCNCCCGCTCGGGTCNGCCGGCTCNAGGCTGGCATAGTAGGCCGATACTTTCATGATGGAGTCGTCATTCATGAACTTGACCGCATTGGTCATGCTCTTGTCGCCCCGTCCGCCCGCCTGATAAATTTTCAGTTCACTGCGAAGGTAGACCGGCCGTTGTCCTGCAATATGAGGAATACTCTTCTGGCTGCTGATCCCATTGATACCATGACATTTGGCGCACATCGTGTCAGCAACACGCTTACCCTCGGTAACGTCCTTGGATGTTGCGTACAAGACGTTGAAATCCGCAGTATTGGCAGAGCCCAAATTGAGAGTTTGGGCCACCCCTACAGTCGACAGCATTCCGCCAGCCAGAACGGCTCCAAGCATCTTCAGAAAAACAATTCGCGCGCTTCGTTTCATCAACATCACCTCAAAATTCATCTAGATATGCAGCACAGTTCATTAGCGCGCCAACGCCGCTGAATCTGTGAGAGTCGGAGTCAAGCGCAAAGCCATCCCCATAAAGGCAAGGCTTGTTCAACTAGCCCGAATATTCTACCTCGAAGCAGTAGCCTGTACAGAATCAAGCGGTTGAGATGTCGCATATTCTGTGGATGGGCTCAATCGGTAAACGACACAGATATTTCATTTTTTTGATGGTGCCATCAGGTGAAGCACGCCTGAAGGTCGGGCGAATTATCATCAAAAAGCTGGTTTGAATGCAGCCTTGCTTTGAAAAGATTAGTACACGGTTTGCCGCACCCTTCACGAATGAAATTAAAGACGCCGTCCGAGCTAATAAATTTGGCGTTGAGTGCCAATAAATTCACATGCAGCGAACAACTCTTTATTCTTTCTTCTGCTTGCCAATGCTTTCAGTGAACATGTAGAGAACTGCCGACCGCATTTCTGCATCACTAAGCTCTGGCATCCCGCCACGCGCGGGCATAGCACCGCGTCCATGAATTCCCGATGCGATCACTGCGTCAAGCCCTTTGCTGACTCGCCCAACCCAGGCTTCCTGATCACCTATCCTGGGGGCTCCGTCTTTTCCTGTCAGATGACATTCTCCGCATTTCGTCTTTACCACCTGCTCGCCAGTCAGGGGCTTACTGGGTACCTGTTTATTGACCGGTTCGATCCAGTTACCTCCCGACTGATTGACCATGTAGATGATGGCGTGTTCCAGATCAATGCTGCTCAAACCAGAACTTCCACCGTGTGAAGGCATGTTGCGGATGCCCTCCAGGGCGTGTTGCGTCAGGTTGGTCAGGCCCAGTGTTTTCCGCTTGGCCCAGGCATTCTTGTCTCCGATTACAGGTGCCCCGTTTTCTCCGTGTTTGTGGCAAGTCACGCAGACCTCATTGACTATGCTTTCTCCGCTACGTTGAGCGCTGTGCGCGACCGTCATGCCAAGCGCAAACGGAATTGCCAGGAGAACCAAGGTGCAACGAACCGAAGCCTTCGTTCTCATCTGGATCGATGAAAGATAGCACTTGAGCCGTTTCTTAGACATTTTCTGACTCCTGAATTTATCAACAAAAAAACTATTACCGCGCCGTAAATCTTGGATCACCGAAGTCCGCCTGACAAGAGTGACACGTCATTCAGTCAGACGCTCGGCGAGCTAGTTCCATTATCCATATTTGATAACTATAGTCCAAATTGAATCTCAGTTGCTCAGGTAGAAGCTCGGGAATACCCTGTAAGAATTTGAGCTAAATTCTTGATCTAGGACAAACATATTCCTTTGGACTCATCGAGAATTTCTGCCATGCACCAAGCCGCTAAACGTGCAGAAGATTGAGAAACGAGTTGTTGTTCATTGATCACAGCGATCTCCGTCCGATTTTGATCATTTGGTGTTATGACACGAAAGACAAGCATGCCCAAGCATATATTTCGACTGGTCGCTTTGATTCTTGGCTTGCTGGTGCTCGCGTTTATCGCGAAGCCTTTTCTCACGGTCGAATCGTTCTACCGCTTCGGACATTACCGCGCCAACTCCGTTCCCCAAATTGCTGCCAGGGAACCCGTCCTGCAAACGGCGAGTTACTGTAAAGACTGTCACACTGAGCGCCATGCGCAATGGTCAGCTGGCAGCCACAAATCGGTGACCTGCGAAATATGCCATGGCGCAGCCCAGGGCCACCCACAAAAAGGGAAGCTGCCAATTCCGAAGGATACGGTCAAATTGTGCACCCTGTGCCACGAAGCCATGCCGGGACGACCGAGCACACAGCCGCAAATTCAGGTGGCGCGGCATGCGGGCGGGCAGCAATGCATTGTTTGCCATAACCCCCACTCGCCCAAGATTGCTGCCGTTGCAAGCATGGTCAGCGGTGATGCCGCCGCAGGAAAACAACGCTCCGCGGAGTGCGTCACCTGCCATGGTGCAGAGGGGGGCAGTCCGAACGACACCTGGCCCAATCTTGCCGGGCAAAATGCCGCCTATCTAGCGCGGATGCTCACGGCCTACAAATCCGGTGACCAGAAGGATGTGATGATGACGCCTTTGGCGCAGGACTTGAACGCGGCTGACATTCAAAACCTTGCGACCTATTACGCTAGCTTGAGTTGCCAAGCGGCGCCCAGCGGGAAACCGGTTGGAGACGCCGTGGCTGGCAAGCTCCTGGCGAAAAACTGTGCGGCCTGCCACGGGGAGACCGGTGTCGGCACTAACCCTGCTTGGCCGAGACTTGCCGCACAGCGGTCCGGTTATCTGGTCAACGCTTTGAAAGGGTTCAAGGCGGGATTGCGCAAAGATCCCATGATGGCGGGCGTTTCCGGGGGGCTGAGCGACACGAACATCGCGGACCTGGCTGCCTACTACGCTGCGCAGAGCTGTTCGTCTACNAAGTGAGAGAAGATGAAACCATGAAAAACGAAGATTCAAAACCGACGTTGACAGCACGGCGCGCCTTCCTGAGCAAACTCGGTGGCGCCGCGACCTGTGCGGGCGCTGCCGTTGGAGCGGCGGCTTTAGGTGTTATCCCGGCGCTTGCAGCAAAACCCGAAGAGGCGTCTGCTGGCGCTTCGTTTCCTACCAAGGATTACGACTGGACCAAGCACCAATGGGGCTTCGGCGTCGATGCCACGAAGTGCATTGGCTGTCTGCGATGTGTCGAGGCTTGCAAGACTGAAAACGCGGTTCCGAAAAATGCGCACCAATTCCGCACTTGGGTGGAGCGGTATGTCCACATCGAGGGCGATGAACAAGTGCACATCGACAGCCAGCAAGATCCGGTGAACATCGCTGCCTCAGGCTCGGAAAAACAGTTCCGCTTCGCCAATCGCTACAAGGATGCGAAGGTGGAGAAGGCCTTCTTCGTGCCCAAGCTGTGCAACCAATGCACCCACCCGGCGTGTGTTCAGGTGTGCCCCACCGGCGCGACCTACCGGACCGAGGACGGCGTCATACTGGTCGATCCCGACTATTGCATTGGATGCAGGTATTGCGTGCAGGCCTGCCCGTACGGCGCGCGTTATTTTGATGAGGAACGCGGTGTTGCCGACAAGTGCAACTGGTGTTATCACCGCATCACCAAGGGCTTGCAGCCAGCCTGCGTTGAAGTGTGCCCGGTCGGCGCCCGGGTTTTTGGGGACCAAAAGGACAAACAAAGTCCGATCAGCCTGTTCATACGCAATAACCGCGTGCAGGTACTCAGGCCCGAGACCGGCAATGCGCCGAATGTGTTTTATGTCGGCATCGACAAAGAGGTGAATTAATGGAATCGATCGTTCATTTTTCCCCTTATGTGGGCTGGGTCTATCCAAACGAGACGGTGTTTGAATGGTCGGTGTTGATCGCCGTCTATCCCTATCTCACCGGGCTGGTGGCAGGCGCGTTCACTGTGTCGAGCCTGTATCAGGTGTTTGGCTTCGAACGTCTGAAACCAGTGGCACACATGGCGCTGCTGACCTCGCTCAGTTTTATGGTCTTTGTGCCAGTCCCACTGCTGATTCATCTGGGCCATCCCGAACGCGCGCTCAATTCTACGATTACGCCGCACCTGTCTTCCGCGATGGCCATGTTTGGCTTCTTTGCGAGTTTCTACGTCGTCCTGTTGATCCTGGAGGGGTGGTTTGCTTATCGTCCGTTCATTGTTAAGCAGGCGCAAGAACGGACTGGTTTGCTGGGACGGTTCTATCGCCTACTGACACTGGGCTCCTACGATCTATCCGAGCATGCCATGGGCTACGACAAAAAATGGATTTTTGCGTTGGCCATCATTGGCATTCCAGCGGCTCATGGTCTCCATGGCTATGTAGGATTCATGTACGGTTCGCTCAAGGCGCGAGAATGGTGGTCTTCTGACCTGATGCCGGTGATTTTCCTGTTCTCGGCCATCATCTCCGGCGTTGCTTTGTTGGCGGTGCTGTACGTCGTCTCGTGCAAACTGCGCAGAATTCCGGTAGACCTGCCTTGCCTGAAGACCCTCGCCTATACGATTTGGGCTTTTATCATGGTGGCGCTCGTACTGGAATCCCTGGAATTCGCGAACATCGTCTACAAGGGCCGCGAGGGCGTGGACATGATCATGCAATATGTGACCGGGCCGCTATTGGTGCCGTACTTCATACTGCAGTTTGCGATCGGCGCCGTGACGCCCTTGCTATGGCTGTCCTACATGATCTGGCGCGGCACCACGGGCCGGGCGTTGGTGCTTGGCGTCACAGGATGCTCCTGCCTGGTGTTGTTCTCGGTATTCATGATGCGCTGGAACGTGGTGATCGGCGGACAGGAAATCTCGAAGACCGGCAAGGGATTGCTGAGCTATCACATGCCCTTCTTTGGCAAGGAAGGCGCGCTGGTGGCGATCCTGTTGACGCTGGCGCCGCTCGGCTTGCTGTATATCTTGACGCGGCTGTTTCCCCCCTGGGCCGAGGGCGCAACCCACCCGCATGATTCTTGATGCGCCGCTTGTTGTTGATCGGCAACAGCGCACGCGCTGCAAGCAAAGCAACCATTTGCGGGGTGGGTTGACTTGAAAAGCCAGGTGGGTGGCGTCTCGCTATGAGCGATCGTTCAGAGGCGACTACCCCGCAAGCGATGGTTTGATCCAAGTCATAGCATCGTCAGTCTCTGTAAGAAACGAACCCGTTGCAGATACACTCGTCCAAGTTATTTTGGAAGGCTTTTGACATGCGACCAGCGCGTTCTGCCCTGTGTGCCATTTTGGTTTGCCTTGCGACGGGGCTGCTGGCTATGCCAGCCAGCGCTCAGCCGAAGTTGGACAACACGACCTGTTTAACTTGCCACGATGGCAAGAAAGGCAAGCTCGAAGTCCCGGGGGCTGAAGGCAAAGCGCGCACGCTGCGCAGCGTGGCGCCCGATAAATTTGGTGAGAGTGTGCATGCCAACATGCAATGTGTGGCTTGCCACACCGACATTGCTGACAATGCTGACAAAGACAACGCGCACGCCAAAAACCCGGCGCTCGCACTGAAAAAAGTGGACTGCGCCGGTTGTCACGAAGAGTTGTGGCAACAGACGGTCAAACGCGGCAAGGAGAGCGAGCGGCCGCGGCTCGGCGTCGTCGCCAAAAACATCGAGGCATACCGCAAGTCGTTCCATGCTCGCCCCAATGCGGACGACAAGACAAAACCGAATGCCGCGTGCGACAACTGCCACGACACGCACAGTTTCAATGTGCCAGTCAAGAATTCTCCGCAGTACAACCAATGGCGTTTGAACATTCCCACGGTCTGTGGTGGAGCCTGCCACACAGACCAATTGGAGGCTTATCTTGGCTCCGTGCATGGCAAGGAGATCAGCAAGAAGCTGCTCGCTCAAGCCGCCGTTTGTTCTGATTGCCACACCGCTCATGACATCAGCGCCACTGCCAGCACCTCTTTCAAACTGACGGTCTCATCCCATTGCGGCAACTGTCATGTGGAGAATCTCGACTCCTATAAGGACACCTTCCACGGTCAAATCAGTACGCTCGGCTACGACTACACGGCCAAGTGCTACAACTGCCACGGTAGCCACCAGATACGGCGGGTCAATGATCCGGAGTCCATGGTTCATCCAGACAACCGGCTCAAGACCTGCCGAACCTGTCACAACGCCAAGAAGGGTTTGCCTGATGTGCCAGCCGGCTTTGCCAGCTACCAGCCGCACGGCAATGGCCATAATTTTGCCCGCTACCCGCAGATTTGGGTTGCCTGGCAGATCATGGTGCAGTTGCTGGTGGGCACCTTCGGCTTCTTCTGGCTGCATACCTTGCTGTGGTTCTACCGCGAATACCAGGAGCGCAAGGCACGCGCCGGCCAGCCGCACATCAAGCCTGACTCTGTGCCCGCGCACATGAAGGGCAAACACGTTCAACGCTTTAGCGCGACGTGGCGCATTGCCCATATCACCTTTGCCCTCAGTTTGATGACCTTGACTCTGACGGGCATGCCTTTGTTCTACTCGCATGTGTCATGGGCGCCGATCCTGATGACGGCACTTGGTGGCCCGCACACCGCAGGCATCATTCACCGCGTGGCGGCAGTCATTTTTGCCGGTGTGTTTTTCTGGCACCTGATCTACATCACCGTGCGCATTGCACGCGACTGGAAGAACTTCAAGTTCTTCGGCCCCAACTCCATGGTGCCGAACCTGCAGGATGGCAAAGACATGCTCGCCATGTTCAAGTGGTTCTTTGGTCAAGGTCCGCGCCCGGTGTTTGACCGCTGGACCTACTGGGAGAAGTTCGATTACTGGGCACCGTTCTGGGGCGTCACGATCATCGGTGTGAGCGGCCTGATCATGTGGCTGCCAGGCTTCTTTGGCGCCTTCTTGCCGGGCTGGGTATTTAACGTGGCGGCGATCTTCCACGGTGAAGAAGCCTTCCTTGCGGTGGTGTTCCTGTTCACAGTGCACTTCTTCAACAACCACTTCCGTCCTGACAAGTTCCCGCTGGAGGTGGTGATGTTTACCGGCACCTTCTCACTCGAAGAGTTCAAGCATGACCATGGCGTGGAATACCAGCGCATGCTCGACAGTGGAGAGTTGGAGAAGTACCTGGTGGACGCGCCGTCACCGGCCAAGCTGGCTGCCTCCAAGGTGCTGGGCTTTGCCCTGATCACGATTGGCTTGACCTTGTTGACAATGGTCGGTATCGGGTTCTTCTCCAGCCATTGAAACCAGCGCCCACAGTGCGTGGCATTGGCCGCGCACTATGGAGCGCCCTAGTGGCTTCGGGTGTTTCAGGGACGCGGTCCCCGCCACGGAAAGTCATAAAAAAACGCCGGGTATCTTGACGATGCCCGGCGTTTTGCTTTTCTACTGCGCAAAGCCTCAGGGCATGTCACAGACCCGCTGGGCAAAGGCCTCCACCTGCTGCCAGTCGGTGAACTCAATCACCGCCTTGGGGTCGGTAGGCCCGTTCGTCATGAGCATGATCAGGCGAATCATGAAGCGGTCAACAAAGCGATAGCGGGGGTAGTCCAGCTTGCCGGCAAACACACNCAGCAATTTGGGTTGCCAGGTGAGGGTGCGCAGGAATTTGATCAGATAGGGATTGGTGCCNGGCTGGTTTTTCTCTGGCTTGCGTGCCACGATGTTGACTGAAAAAAAGGCGTTGGCTTTGCTCTCCAACAGCGCCTGGTGGCGCTCGATGAATTGCCTGACCATGGGCTGGTGTTTGCCGTAGCGGATGCTGGCACCAATGACGATCTTGTCAAAACTGGGCAAGTCCAGCGCGTCGGCCTGGGCCAGCGGCACGACTGTTGCGGTGTGTCCCTGTTGCGCCATGACTTGCTGCAAGCGCTCGCAAATGCGCCGCGTATGGCCGTCGGTGGTCGAGTAANCGACAAGAATTTTGCTCATCCCTTTTCTCCAGCGAAAAAACAACGGCCACGCCGTTGCCGGAATTATCTGCGCTAAGCGCGCCAACACACAGACCACGTCAAGGTCGCGAAACAAAATGTTTCTGGACCAAGCCCCACGCTGTCAAACATTTTTGAAAGTCACCATGTTAAAAAACAAATTCTTGCCCTGTGCGTTGCTGGCTTTGAGCCCCGCTGTCTTTGCCGCGCCGCCGAGCGCGGGCAGCCAGATGCAACAAATACCGCCGGTTCCAATCCAGCGGCCAGCAGAGCCGGGTATTGATTTCAAGCCCGTCAGCCCGACAGCTATTGCCGCGCCTGACAGTGAAAAAATAAGGGTCAACCGCTTGCGCGTGACCGGCGCCAAAGCCTATTCCGAAGCCGATCTGCTCGCCGTCACCGGGTTTCAGCCCGGCAGCGAACTGTCGCTGACGGACTTGCGCGGCATGGCCGCCCGCATCGCCGACTACTACCATCGCAGCGGTTACTTTGTGGCCCAGGCCTACCTGCCGGCACAAGACATCAAGGACGGCATCGTGACCATCGCCGTGATCGACGGCCAGTATGGCAAGGTCACGCTGAACAANCANACCAATGTTTCGAACGGGCTGGCCAACGGTTTGATGGCGGGCCTCAACAGTGGCGACACGGTGGCCTCGGCGCCGCTCGAAAATCGTTTGTTGCTGCTGTCCGACTTGCCCGGCGTGAAAGTCAATTCGACCCTGGTGCCAGGCGCCACGGTGGGCAGCTCCGACCTGCTTGTCAATATGACGCCGGGGCAACGCATCAGCGGCAGCATTGATGCTGACAACGCGGGCAACCTTTACACCGGTGCCAACCGCATCGGCGCCACCGTCAATTTCAACGAGCCCTTGGGCCTCGGCGACGTGGCGTCGCTGCGTGTGTTGACATCCGGTTCCGGGCTGAACTATGCCCGGGGCTCCTANCAGCTGCAATTTGGCAAAGCCACCGCCGGCGTCGCCTACAGCGCACTGGCCTATGAACTGGGTGACGTGTACGAGCCGCTGCAGGCCAGCGGCACGGCCAAGGTCGCCAGCCTTTACGGCAGCTACCCCTTGATCCGCTCGCGCAACAGCAATTTGTACGCTGGGCTCGTCTATGACGCCAAGACCTTTCAAGACAAAGTCGACACCAGCGGGGTCGTCAACGACAAGAAGGCGCAGGTATTGACGGCCAGCCTTTACGGCGACCAGCGCGACAATTTCGGCGGCGGCGGCGTGACCGGCTATTCACTCGCCTTGAGCGCTGGCAACATGGACTTGGAAACGCCTGCCATGCGAGTGACGGACGCGGCCACAGCGCAAACCAATGGCCATTTCAACAAGCTCGGCTTCAGTCTGTCGCGCCTGCAACGCGTGACCGATACCGTCTCGCTATCGGCGGTGGTCAACGGCCAAGTCGCCTCGAAGAACCTGGACGTCTCCGAAAAGATGGAACTCGGCGGCATGTATGGCGTGCGCGCTTATCCGGANGGCGAAGGCTATGGGGACGAAGGCTATGTGGTGAATCTGGAAGCCCGCATGCTATTGCCCAAGTTTGCAGAACAAATGCCTGGGCAGTTGCAGCTGATCGGCTTCATCGATGCCGGCACCGTGAGCTTGAACAAGAATCCCTGGGATCCTACGGTGTCGAACCGCCGCACCCTGAGCGGCGCTGGCGTTGGCCTCAACTGGTCAGACGCCAATAACTTTATGGTGCGGGCCTATTACGCCGTCAAGATTGGCAATGAGGCCGCCACGTCTGCTCCCGACAAGTCGGGCCGCTTCTGGATTCAGGCGGTCAAATATTTTTAAGCCCGTTGCTCTGCAACGAAGCCTTGGACACAAATTTTTTAGAATTACTGGAGTGACCTCATGAACTGTACTTATCGATCCATCTGGAACGACACCACCGGCACTTTTGTGGCGGTTTCTGAAAACGCTAAGAGCGCGGGCAAAAAAACCTCGTCTTGTAACCATGGGACGGGTGGCACGGGTGAGAATGTGTGCTTTGCCCTGCAAGCCTTGGCCATTTCTGTTGCCCTGTCTTTTGGCGGCAATGCCTTTGCACTGCCTGTCGGCGGCGTTGTGGCGGCGGGTGGCGCCAGCATCAGCGCGGTGGCTGGCAACACCACCATCAACCAGTCAACGCAGAACGCGGCCATCAACTGGCAGAGCTTCAACATTGCATCCGGCGAAGCGGTTCGCTTCGTACAGCCCAACAGTAATTCGGTGGTCCTCAACCGGGTGCTGGGTGCTGATCCGTCCAACATCCTGGGCAGCTTGACGGCCAACGGCAAGGTGTTCCTGGTGAACCCGAATGGCATCTTGTTTGGCAAGGGCGCCTCGGTCAATGTTGGTGGCTTGGTCGCCTCCACTTTGAACATTGCAGACAGTGATTTCATGGCCGGCAACTACAAATTTTCTGGCGCGGGTAATGGCACGGTTCTCAATCAGGGGTCGATCAACGCCGACGGCGGTTATGTGGCGNTGCTGGGTGCCAACGTCCGCAACGACGGCGTCATTGCGGCCCAACTCGGCACNGTGGCGCTCGCCGCTGGCAACGCCATTACGCTGGACGTCGCTGGTGACGGACTGCTCAATGTGACAGTGAACCAGGGCGCCGTGAATGCGCTGGTCCAAAACGGTGGTCTGATCCAGGCCGACGGCGGCCAGGTCCTGTTGACCGCGCAGGCGGCAGGGAGTCTGCTCTCAACCGTGGTCAACAACACCGGCGTGATCCGGGCACAAACTTTGGTGACCGGCAAAGACGGCAGCATCAAGCTGATGGGCGATATGCAAAGTGGCACCGTGAATGTGGGGGGCACGCTTGATGCGTCGGCACCCAATGGCGGCAACGGCGGCTTTGTTGAAACGTCTGCGGCGCGCGTCAAAATTGCCGAGGGCACCATCATCAGCACTCAATCTGCACAAGGCCAGGCCGGCACCTGGCTGATCGATCCGACTGACTTCACCATCGCCAGTTCCGGCGGCGACTTGACCCCCGCCGATCTCGCCACTGCATTGGCAGGCAACGTCATCATTTCCAGCGCCAACGGTGGTGCAGGCACGAACGGAGACGTCAATGTCAACAATGATGTTACATGGAGGGCAGCGACGACGCTGACCTTGAACGCCGTTAACGACGTGAATTTCAATGCGGCAGTGACTGCTTCCAACGGAGGCAGTTTGGTGGCGAACGCTGGACACGATATTGTCGTGAAGGCGGCCGTTGTTACGGGCATTACGACAACTGGCGGCAATATCACCTGGACCGCAGGACGAGACATCCAGGTGAATTCGAATCTTCCTGGTCAGACGGGTGTTACGGCAACCTTTGCAGCTGGAGACAGCGGAAATATTACCTGGAGCGCAGGGGGCGACGTCAACATCAATTCACAGGTGACCGCAACAGGTAGTGCTGCGGGCATTCTCGATGGTAATTTCACCGTTTGCTGCGGCCGCGATATCAAAGTCAATGCGGCCACGACAACGACTGACGGCGACACCATACTGAAGGCCGGACGCGACATCGTCGTTAATGCGGCAATGACGACGACCGGGGGCAATGTGATACTGCGCGCCGGCAGCTTACCTTCCTTAGAGGTGCCTGGGCTCATCGGCGGCACGGTGGTCTTTAAGACGGCTACCCCTTATACGGTCAATGGAGTGCCTTCAGCAGTCACCGTCGATTACACGCCAATCTCATACGCGAAACCAAATAATTATCTTTTAAACTTTACCGGTGACGGGACCGCTCAGCTGCAATCACACATGCTGGTGTTTGCACAAGGCAACGACAAACCCTATGACGGCAACACGACCGCCACTCTCACATTAAAAGGCGATCCTACCGCTGCGGGTAGCAAAGTTGTCACCTTGGTTAAGGGCGCAGGCACTGCCACCTTTGATGACAAGAACGTCGCAAACAATATCGGCATTACCTATGAAGGCTATAGCTTGGGCGGTACAAACGCTGCTGAATTTGCGCTTTGGGGCACTTGCACGAATGCTTATGGTGCAGGGCGAACCAGTGCCAACATCACACCGCTGGACGTGAACATCAGCGGCACACGGGTCTACGATGCCACCAAAACGGCATCGAGCGCTCATCTCACAACGATCAACGGTGTGCTCGCATCCGAAATGGGGAGCATTACCGTGGCAGGCAGTGGCGAGGTGGCGACGAAAGACGTGGCTGTGAGCAAAAATGTCAGTACCATGGGCAGCTTGGCGCTGGTTGGCACAGGCGCAGGCAACTACAAGCTCGTTAGCGGCGCACTGACGATCACGCCGCTAGACACCAACGTCAGCGGCACACGGGTCTATGACGCCACCACGACGGCATCGAGCGCGTACGTCAATAAGATCAGCACGGTG
>JGI24143J45723_1000939_pt1 | contig 14601 bp, 11 predicted proteins | sample BarGraIncu00432A_FD_45723 | JGI IMG/M metagenome (IMG submission 45723)
CCTCAGAGAAAGGTCCAAATAATCCGCCAGATGCTACTACCTTGTCAACTTATTCTGAAAATCTCCCGCCTCACCTGATCACATTACCGTGGCAACTAACAAATGGATACTAAGGGATTATCTACGATGGTAAACAGGAAGGACTGCACTGGAACAAGACAGGGTCTTAGGCATGCTCCGTACTACGGCTTACCTAGATGGACTCCGCATGATCTTAGGAGAACAGCTAGAACTAGCATGTCAAGATGTCGCATACCTACTGAACACTCAGAAGCAGTGACCTCTCACGGCAAGCCGGGCATCCAAGGGGTGTACGATCAGTACCAATACCTCGAAGAGAAGAAGGAAGCATTGCAGAAGTGGGAAGCTCTGTTGCTAGAGATACTGAGTTAGGAGACTACAAAGTAGATCATCAAGCCTTAGCCTTAACCGGGCGGGGCTTTTTAGTATCCGCGCCACAGCAGCGAACGAGGAGTCCCCGTACAGCACGACAGTCGGCCTGTCAAGGGACACAGCACGGGTTTAAGGTGCGGCAGCCACAGAGGATGAATACAGAGCCTCAATATGTCAGGCGCCGCATGAGTTGAGCCTTGAAACAAAGGATTTATTCCCTTTTACGACGTTTACCGTAGTAGGTGGCAAACCCGAGCATACCGCCCCCTAACAGTGCGATGCTACCCGGTTCAGGCACTAGCGTAACAGGTACAGATGGACCTTGCACGTCGTAAGAGAACGCTCCCTCGCTATAGTAGTATGTTGGAGGAGTGGTGTATTCTGGAGCAGGGATGTATATCGGATCAGGCATTAAGGGTACGGTGAGCATGTCAGTGATGATGAGAGCGGGATGGGTGAAGTCTGAAGAACAGGGGGTTAACGTGAGCGTGATGTACTCCGGCAGGAAAAGAGCGTCGGGGTCAAGGAAGACAGGGTAAACGCCAACATTGAGAGAGGGGCTTTCGAAAACCATACGGCCATATATGGTATTATTCTCATCATAGCCAGTCGCTTGTGCTTGCCCCAACCCCATGGCAAATACTGCCGCCAACACAAAGCTCGTTACCAAAAGTTTCATTATTATGCCTCTCCTCTTCACTGAAGTTGTCCAGGCTTTATAGTGCGAGTTCATTATAAGTATGCAAAAATCGCGCGGTTCCCTTAACTACCTTGAAAAGCACACATCGAGTGCAGTTGCCTGAATACACTATGCCGGGGACTGTAAACGTTCTCGACACAATCAGGCGAATATGTCGGCAATCCTTACACCAAGAAGCTAGCGTTGCTGCCTGATTTGGGTATACCCTAGTCGCACAACCCTGTCGTACACATATCACGTCAGATTTACATGCCCGATAATAACTATTGACACCTGCGCGGCTCCGTGTTAGATGCATATCGTACACTACAGCAATCACAGGGGGTGCAGCATGAGCGGAAAGGTAATCGGTTATCGTCGGGTGTCAACGGTTCTCCAGAACACCGAGCGTCAGCTTGACGGCGTATCAGTCAACAAGATGTTCGAGGATAAGCTCTCAGGTAAGGACACCAACCGCCCCCAACTTCAGGCGATGCTTGAGTTCTGCCGTGAAGGTGACACCGTCCTTGTGCATAGTATGGACCGACTGGCACGCAACCTTGTAGACCTTCAACAGCTTGTTGAGCAGTTGACCAGCAAAGGAGTGACCGTCACCTTCATCAAAAACAACCTCACCTTTACCGGAGAGAATGACCCCATGAAGACGCTCATGCTACAGATCATGGGAGCGGTAGCGGAGTTTGAAAGGTCCATCATAAAGGAACGTCAGAAGGAGGGCGTACAGATTGCCAAGGCCAACGGCGCTTACAAGGGACGTAAGCAAGAGATGACACCTGATAAGATAGCGGAGATCAGAGAACGGGTAGCAGCACAGGAACCCAAGGCACAAATAGCCAAGGCAATGGGTATCAGCAGGGACACTCTCTATCGGTACCTAGAGCCATAAACTAACAAGCTGCCATGAAGGATACATCTGACACCCTGCTACCTGAGATAACATCCAAGGGTAAACGGGTGTTTCTTGTTGTTAAGAAAAAGGTACAGATACCATTGGTTGGACATACGGCATAACGTGCAGAGTTCTACTACGAACGTAGCGTAAGCGTAGTGAAGTAGGAGAACCATGGCGTAGCCATATGATAGTTATAATACAGCGTAAGCTGGTTATACTCAACATGATAGTATCAAGTAAGATATCTAGATTATTTATTAACTAACTAATAACATTAACAGCAAGACACATAACTACAATGCACACTATTAGGTTACTAGCAGCGTAAGCTGGTTATATACAAGGTAGCAAACTAGATGTAATCTGGTAGTACAAGATCAAAGTCTTTTAGACAGATACCAGCTTTTAGCCAAGTACCTGCACTTGTTCATGAATAACCAGCATAAGCATGTTCGAGCAAATCACGCCTGTTACTCTAACAGTGTGCCCCATGCTATTTACCTGTCATTACAGGAGTTTAGCTGTAGACAATTGATCAAGCCTTGCCTTCTATCAATACAACCCTTGCTAATCACCATGATTCCGATTACTTATCAAGGTCCAAGAGGTGGCGCAGCACCCGATCTAACCAGGGGAACGAAGATAGATACACGCGGGAACGCACACGGCACAGCACATGCCCCATGCTGAGATTCACGGTGCGTCAAGCCACACTCCCATGCACCAGTGAGCGTTCGGCCCCTCCTGCCTATGCCTTGGAGTTCACGGCACAGCACGGCGCACACGCAAACGAATCCAGCACAGCGGGCCATGGGGGAACCAAGCGCGGCCTATTCAAGTCAGACACCCGCAAGTATCAGCAGGGCACGATTAACATTCAGTAGCTCATATATGCGGATTAATTCTAAAGGGAAGGCCCTCTCTGTGAAGAAAGGACCTTAGTTCACTACGTGCTTAAACGGGTGTTGCAGCTACTGAGGATAAAGCGTTAATCCAACCTTCCACTTCTGAACGTAACCAAGCTACCCTACCGGGTGCTAGTTGCCTACGTGCAGGGAACTTACCAGCGTTCTCCATGTTGTAGATAGTTGTGTAACAAAGGCCTACGAGTTTAACAACATCTTTGCGTTTCATTAGCATGTGTAACCCCTTTGGTGTGCTGCGTGGCGTGCGTGTTCAAACGCGTTCGCGGCGTGTCGTTTTGGATTCTATCAGAGCAACCGTTGGTGCTCGGTTACACCTCTGGACACCAAACAACAGGTGACACTAGGGGTTACACTATGCGATCTGAAGGGCATGTCTTACGGCCAGCATACAATTAAATACCATAGATTACGGCTAGTTATTAATACAGGAACATCGGCTTGCCAAGCACGTGGCGCACCTTGGGGCGGTACTCTACGGTGTCGTAAAGCTCGGCTACGTCCACCCGCTTTAACCCCTGCATGATCGAGCTGATCGGGATGTGCCGGTAGGTCCCCCCCTGCAGACAGACCATCCGCCCCGACATCCCCTCGGCGATAAGATCCATCGCCATGTTGGCGTAGTTGAAGGCGACCATCAAGTCCAGGGAATCGGGGGCGCCGCTACGCATGAGGTAGGAGAGCTGCTGATAGATGATATGGGAGCCGGTCAGGCGCTTCACCGCCTCGCTCACCACGACGCCGACCCCCCCCAACTTCTTGTGCCCGTAGGCGTCCTCCTGCCCGTACTCCTCGATCTGCCCGCCGATCATGGTGGCACCCTCGGAGATGGTAACCATCGCGTAATTGCTCTTGTTCTCCCGCTTGTCCTCCTGCAACAAAAGCGACAGTTTCTCGACGTCAAAGGGGACCTCCGAGATCAGGGCGCGGTCCACGCCGGAGAGGTAAGCCGAGATCAGGGAGGTCTCGCCCGAGTTGCGCCCGAAAAGCTCCACAACTGCAATCCGCTCATGAGATCCGGCGCTGGTCCTCAGACTGTGAATAAAATTGACACTGCGGGTGACCGCAGTGGAAAAACCGATGCAGTAGTCGGTCCCGTAGACGTCGTTGTCCATGGTCTTGGGAATCGCCACCACGGGGAACCCTTCCCGGTGCAACCGCTCGGCATAGCTCAGGGTGTCGTCCCCGCCGATTGCTATCAGTGCGTCGATGCCGAGATGCTCGAGGTTCGCGAGCACGTGCGAGGTGAAGTCGTGCGTTCCGGGCGCCGCTGCATCGAAATCGGCGCTACGCAGGAAGCACGGCGTCTCCGAACTTATCACCTTGCCCGGGTTGGTGCGGCTCGTGTGGAGAAAGGTGCCGCCGGAACGATCGATGGTGCGCACCGCCTGACGGTCAAGCGGCATGGTGAACTTTTCCGGAGACTCCCGATCGTCCCGGTCGAAGTTGAGCAGCCCCCCCCAGCCGCGGCGTATGCCAACCACTTGATACGAGTTATCTGCGGCGCGGTTCACCAGCGTTTTCAGGGCCGGGTTGAGGCCAGGCACATCGCCCCCTCCGGTCAAAACAGCTACGGTTTTTTGTCGTGGTGGCATGGGCTACTCCTTCAATGAAAGCTTATTGGAAGGTTCTCACCAGTATAGCCAATTGTTTCTTTGAATCAAGCAGATTTGGAAAGATCCGTTGGGCGACCGGCACAGTCGCCCAACGGATACCATCCGGGCCATCGTTGCAGGGCGACCGCCGGTCGCCGCTATGAGGAAGGAAGTGGTTAGCGGGCATTCAACTTCTTTATGAAGATGGTCAGCGCCTCCGCGCTCAGCGGACGCGCAAAGTAATAACCCTGCATCAGACGGCAGTCGATGGAGCTGAGGAAATCTTTCTGCGCCTCGGACTCCACCCCCTCGGCTATGGCATCCATATCGAGACATTTCGCCATGAACATGATGGTGGTGGCGATCGCCGCGTCGTCGGAGGAGCTGACCACGTCGCTTACGAAGGAGCGGTCGATCTTCAGCGCCTGGAAGTGGTAGTGCTTGATGGAGGAAAGCGAGGAGTAGCCGGTACCGAAGTCATCAATCTGGACATTAATGCCCATCAGGTGCAGGCGCTCCAGCACCTCCAGGGACTCGGCAGCGTAGGTCATGAGGGTCTCTTCGGTGATCTCCAGGGTCAGCCGGTCAGGCGGCAGTCCCCCTTCGTGGAGCGCACGCTCGATCACCTGCTCGAAGTCGTCATGACCGAAGGCCGAGGGTGAAACGTTAACCGCGACATTGACGTCCAGCCCGTCGTTGTGGAACCAGTCGGCCGCCTGGCGGCAGGCTGTTTTCAGCACCCACTCGGTCAAAGGCCAGATAAGCCCCGACCGCTCGGCAATGGGGATGAAGCTCGTCGGGCCCAGCTCCCCGAGATGCGGATGGTTCCAGCGCACCAGCGCCTCTACGCCCACCACCCGCATATTGGTGGTGTCGAGTTTGGGCTGGTAGACCAGGAAAAGCTCATTCTGGGCCAGGGCGCGCAGCAGCCCCTGCTCCAGCTGCGTCTTTTCGTCGCGCTCCTCCTGCCAGGCGCCGCCGTAAAAGCAGATGCCGCCGCGCCCCTGTGCCTTGGCCTGGTTCAGCGCGAGGTCAGCCATTTTGTAAAGCTGTTTCGCCTCTTTGCCGTCGGAGGGGAAGAGCGCTATGCCGATACTCGCGCTGGTTTTGACCGGTATTCCTTCCAGCGAATAGACCTGAGCGATCGCTTCAAGCACTCTTTCTGCCACGACGCTCGGTCCGTCGGGTAGTTCCGGTTGGCGTAGCAGCAGGGCGAACTCGTCTCCTCCCACCCGCGCCACCATGTCCTCCGCGCGCAGTGCGCAGCACTCCGTCAGCCGGCGTCCGGTCTCGACCAGCAGTGCGTCACCGGCAAGATGGCCGTATTTGTCGTTAATGGCCTTAAAGCGATCGAGATCGAGGAAGAGCAGTGCGAGGGATTCTTTGTGACGCTTGGCATGCTCGAGCGACTGGGCCATCATTTCGTCGAAAGCCTGCCGGTTGTAAAGTCCGGTCAGGCCGTCATGGGCCGCCTGCTCCCTGATTGCCTTTTCGCTGGCCAGGTGCCGTACCTGGATCTTGGCGTTCAGCAGGTAGATGATGGCCGCCATGCTTAGCACCCCCAGAGCATCCACCGTGGCCGACGCCCGGGGCCAGAGGCCTGGCTGTTCTACGAGCAGTTGCTCCAAAATGAAGTTCGCCAGCAGGAGCCAGCAGATGCTGGCAAAGAGATAGATAGCGGTGAGGGCCGCGGGGGTCAGGCCGCCGATCCATCTAAAGAAACGGGACACCTTGCCACGGTTCATGCGAACTCCCGTGTATCAGTAGCAGGACCGGATCGCGCGCCGTCACCACCCGGCGACAGCAAGCTTATTCAGAGACAAAACTCCATCACAAGACCGGTTGGATATTCAATCAGTAATAGTTTTGTAGTACAGACAAGTATACCCCTTAAAAGAGCCTTTGACCTAGAGCAGTTGGCGAGCAGTCGGCGCATCCTAGCCTTGTCCCCCCTATGAAATAGGGGGGAAGCCGAACGCAGAGAGGCATGGGGGTGATGTGCCAGGGCTAAATACCCCCCTGTCTCGCTACGCGAGCCTTCCCCCCTGTTCCCACAGGGGGGACCAAACACCACCAAGCCCTTAACTTAACGGCAGTTGGGTCGGGGAGAGGGGGAGACGCCAGGTATGACTCCGTAGGCAGCTTCACCAAGGGACAGTTTACTGTTTTTCTCCATGGCAAAAACAAAAGGCCCCCGGCAGCCGTTAACGGCATACCGGGGGTCCCTGTTTGTCTTGATACCTTCGGGAAACCTAGCTACTCTCCCCGCTCTATGATGTCGTCGACCCAGCAAAGGGCAGCGGCAACCGTCGGAAAACCGAGGGTGCTGGTGAGGACGATGACCGCGTGACGGATTTCCTCGGGTGTGGCACCCGCCTCCAGCGCCCGCACCGTGTGGCTGTGGGTGGAGCCGTGCGACCTGATGGCGGCTGCCGCCGCCAGCTGAATCAGTTGGATGGTCTTTTCGTCCAGCGGTCCGGCGCTACGCGCCGCCGCTCCCAGCGCCTCGACCGAGGCGATCAGATCGCCATGGCGCTCTTTGAGTTGCAAGTAGTGGTCATGCGGCTTCCTTGTCATGTGGCTCTCCCTTTTGCCCTGCGGCAGCTCTAGCTGTTTCAATTAGCGACTGCAAGGAGTGTAGCCGGATTACAGCAAAGCGCAATTTTGCTCCAGCGGTTTTTCCTGCTCTGGCTCCGGCTTGGCTGCCGGCCAGGGGGACGGAACGCGGTTGTCGAACCACTCGGTCACAGCAAGCTTGCCGACCCTTTTGCCATGCATTCCGCCCAGATTCCCGGCCAGTGCGTCGGGTAGCATCGGTTTGGCCAGGTAGAAACCCTGCACCTCGTCGCAGCCAAGGGTGGTCAAATGGTGCAGCTGATCGGAATTTTCCACCCCCTCCGCCAGCACCTTGAGACTCAGGCTCTGCGCCATGGTGATGATCGCCTCGACAATGGCTGCGTCGTCCTTGCTGCGGTTCACATCGGCTACAAAAGAGCGGTCGATCTTGATGCGATCCACCGGGAAGTGCTTCAGATAGTTGAGCGACGAATAGCCGGTGCCGAAGTCGTCGATGCTCAGCGAGATCCCCATCCGCTTCAGCGCGGTGAGCGTCTCGATGGTCTTTTCGGCGTTTTCCATGATGACGCTTTCGGTGAACTCCAACTCCAGGCTACAGGGGTCGACGCCGGTTTCCTGGATGATCCCGGTCAGCATCGCCACGAAATCGGCCTGTTTGAGCTGCTTTCCGGAAACGTTCACGGCGATCTTGAACTCGGAGTGCCCCTCGTCGGCCCAGCGCTTGGCCTGTTGGCAGGCGCTTTTCAGCACCCATTCCCCTATGCTGAAGATAAGACCGGAATCCTCGGTAAGCGAGATAAACTCGGAGGGGGGCATGAGTCCGAAGTCCTCGCTTTGCCAGCGTAAAAGCACCTCGGCCCCGACCATCTTGTTGGTTTTCAGGTCCCACTGGGGCTGGTAGTGCAGGAAGAATTCGTTGCGCTCCAGTCCGCGGCGCAGGCTGTTTTCCAGCGCCACCCGGTGCATGATCTTCTGGTTCATCTCAGCGGAGAAAAAGCGGTACTGCGCTCTCCCCTCGTTCTTGGCGTGATACATCGCCGTGTCGGCCGAGCGAAACAGGCTGGAGGCGTCGTGGCTGTCCTCGGGATAGATCGCGATACCCATGCTGGCGCTTGAGTAGACGGTGCGCCCGTCGATCTGGAAGGGAGTGGAGAAGATCTCCTGCATGCGCTGCACGGCCGCCGACACGCGGTCCTGGCAGGTAAGCGAGGTGAGCAGCACCACGAACTCGTCGCCTCCCAGGCGCGCCAGGATGTCCGAGTCCCGGATGCATCCGGCCAGCCGCAGCGCCACGTCGCAAAGGAGCTTGTCGCCGGCCGCGTGCCCCAAGGTGTCGTTCACGTCCTTGAAGTTGTCCAGGTCGAGAAAGACCAGGCTGACCATCTCCTTGTCGCGGGAGGCTAGCGCCAGCGATTGGTGCAACCTTTCCAGGAACATGCCGCGGTTGGGAAGGCCGGTCAAATTGTCGAAGTAGGCCAGCCGGTTGATCCTCTCCGCGGCCTCCTTCTGCTCGGAGATGTCTTCGCAGGTGGTAACGATTCCGAGAAAGCGCTGTTCACGGTCCCGGACCGGAATGGAGGTAAGCAGTACCGGGAATTCCTCACCGGTTCTCCTCAGGTTGACGCTCTCGCGGCGCCAGACGCCCCCCTCCTTGAGATTTCCCGGAGGAGCCTGCCGCCTGGCCTGGATCGAGGCGAAGGAGCGCGCCTCCCGTCCGATCAATTCCTCCACCTCATAGCCGTGCAGGCGCGCTTCGGCAGGGTTCAGGTACGCGATCTTGCCGGCAGCGTCGGAGAAGGTGATCCCGATCTGCAGGCTGTCCACCGCCTCCTTCAGCATGCGGCTGCGGTCCTCGGCCCGGCGCACCTCGGTTACGTCCTGCAGGGTGCCGACCAGGTGCGCCGGCCCGGCAAAGTCGGCCGCCTTCAGCCGCCCGTAGACCCAGACCAGGCGCTGGCTGCCGTCGCCGCGCACGATGCGGCATTCGAAATCGCAGCCAGTCGTGTTTGCCAGCGCCCCTTCTAGGCTGGAGCGCACCATATCCCGGTCCCGCGGGTAGACCATACGCAGGAAGTCCTGGAGCGTCGCGGGGTCGGAGTCCTGCGAGGTGCCAAGGATGCTGAACATCTCCTGCGATTTCCAAAATTTGCCGTTTTCCGGGCTCCATTCCCAGTCCCCGAGCCGCGCGATCTGCTGCACCCGGGACAGGCGGTCTTCGCTTTGCTGCAGGTTTTTCAAAAGCCTGCCGTTACGCAAAAGACAATGCACCCGGTACACCAGGAGCTCGGGGTTGCCAGACTTGGCGACAAAATCGGTCGCCCCGGCTTCGAAGGCGCGATGGATCAGTGCTCCGTCGTCCAGGCCAGTGACCATCAACACAGGGGTATGCTTTCCCTGCGCCAGCGCCCGGATATCGAGGCAGGTGTCGAAGCCGTCGCGTTTGGGCATGATAAGGTCCAGCAGCACCAGGTCCGGCTGCAGCTCGATGAATTGAGCCAGCGCCTCGAAACCGTCGCACGCCGTGGCGGTACGGAACCCGCCTTTTTCCAGAGTATCCTTGAATATCACCCGCATGAACTGGTCGTCGTCGACGATCAGGATTAACGGTTTAGTATTTGCGATAATTTCCTGCATGCCATTTCTCTCCGCATAGAGGGGGAACTGGACCTGATACGGACAACAGTATTTCGGACCGGTGTTCATCACCACAAAGGTGATCATTTCTTACAGGGAGGTAATTTAAATCAATTTACATCTTAAAGCAAACCAATTATTTGGGCACTTAATTAGTAGTTACTAATCCATTGAGTATTATAAATCTCTCCTTTGACAGTGTAATTCCTTTCGACTGTCAAAGGATACTGCTATTCCGGGTTCAAGGCCTGGGGAATCTGCGAGGTGAGCTGAGCCCGGCCCCGTCACAGCCGCGGGCGAGTTGCCAGGCTCCGGCGCAGCTTCTCGCGTTTCTTGACGTGGGTCATAATCTTCCCTGCGGTTGGTGCTAGGATGGGTTCAGAAGCGGCGGGTCTGGTCCGAGGCAAAAGAACCCGGGGCCGTTTCTAGTCCATGCTGCTACCGGGCCGTCCCAGACGCAACAGCCCTCCGGGGCAAGGAGATAGGACATGAACGCATCAGAGCAGAATTCCGCAAATACGGCTACGCAGACCATCGGCGAACTTGTGGCGCAGGACTACCGGGCCGCGCAGGTCTTTGAAAAATACGGCATAGATTTTTGCTGCGGCGGACAGGTGGCGCTCTCCGAAGCCTGCCGGGTGCAGGGAATCGAGGTGGCGCAGTTGCTCCAGGAGCTGCATCAGGCAGCCAGTCAGCCCATCGACCGGAGCCAGAACTATGCGGCATGGGAGCTTCCTTTCCTTGCCGACTATATCGTCAACACGCACCACGCCTACCTGAAAGAGAATACCGCCAACATCGCCGCCTACGCGCGCAAGATAGCCGAGGTACATGGCGCCCACCATCCCGAGGTGATCGAGATTGCGGTGATCTTCGACATGATAGCGACCGATCTGACTCTGCACCTGCGCGAGGAGGAGGAAGTACTCTTTCCTAACATTAAAAAAATAGACGCGCTGATCAAAGCGGGAGCTGCACCTGAATCGGGGGATCTGACGACACTCAGGGCGATCCTCAAGACGCTTGCCCATGAGCATGAGGAGATAGGAGCTGCGATCCATGCCATCCGGCGCCTCGCCAATAACTATGCGATACCTTTTGGTGTCTGCAATACCTTCACGGTGACCTATCGCAAGCTGCAGGAATTTGAGGACGATCTGCACAAGCATGTGCACCTGGAAAATAACATTCTCTTCCTGAAGGCGGCCGCGCTTTAATTCTTTGTAGACCGGGTGATTCGTGGGTCGGGGTCCGGAGGTGTCGTGGTCCCCGACATTGCGACAGTTAGGTACAGCAAAGTTCTCAGAAAACAGTCAAGGAGGAACCGATGGCTATCGTTGTGTTTGTTGTCGCTCTTTTGTGGGGAATAATTGCAGCAGTATCTCTTTGCCCTTTTCGAATGGATGCCGGGGAGCAGGAAAGGTAGAGAGAGCTAAGCCAACTCTACCACCGTCCGCAACTTGGCGGCCTCGTCTGCAGGAGTGCTCCCGAAGTAGCGCTTGAACTCCCGGCTGAACTGCGAGGCGCTTTCATATCCCACCCGGCCGGCAGCGGTACTGGCATTGAATCCATCCTGTACCATCAGGTTCCGTGCTTTGTGCAGTCGGATGCTTTTCAGATACTGCAGCGGCGAAGCGGCAGTGACTGCTTTGAAATTGTTGTGGAAGGATGAAACACTCATGTTGGCTTCGCTTGCCAGGGTTCCGATGTCGAACTCGGCCTCGAACTCGGTGTGCATCCGCCTCAGCACCTTGGCAATTTGACCGAAGTGGCTATGACGGGCGGCAAGGGAGCGCAGCGCCCCCCCCTGCTCGCCGCAGAGCACCCGGTAAATGATCTCCCTGACGATCTGGGGGCCCAGTATGCGCCCGTCAAGCGGGTCACCCAGGCACTCCAGCAAGCGTATCGTGGCGCAAATCAGGTCATCGGTGAGCGGCGTGGAGTAGATACCCCGCGGCACCGTCCCCGACAGCGCGGAACTGTCATCCATCTCCAACAAAAGCTCACTCACCGCGGTAGCGTCTACGCTGATAGCGACCCCCAGGAGCGGCTCCGCAGGACTGGCAATCGTTTCGCAGTCAAAGGGGAGCGGCACCGACAGCACCAGATAGTTATAAGGGTCGTAGGTATAGACCTCGTTTCCCAGATAGCCGAGTTTACGCCCCTGGGCAATTATCACTATGCTCGGCTCATAGGCTATCGGTTTTCTGGGGACGGACTGGCTGGAGCGGATGAACTTCACTTCCTGCAGCGAGGACTGGGTAAACCACTCCTTTTGCGCCAGCGGCTCCAGCAGTTCGACCAACCGTTTTTCCCCTCTGATATCGTCATCCATTGTCATAGCTAATCCCCTCTGTCTCTCTGTGCCTTGCGGCCCGAATATACCAATTCAGCCGACAGATATGCACCAAAAATATCAGCCACTGTAGGATCAGGCAAGACTTTCGGAGGAACGTGTATTGTTAGAGCCGCCGGGATGCTCTACCTTTGACATGCGACAATTACAGGAGGATTTTCATGTCAGCACCATTTGAAGCTATTACCATCAACGGAATGAATCTGAAAAACCGTTTTGTTCGTTCTGCAACCTGGGAGGGGCTCGCGGGAGAGGACGGCAGTGTTACTCCTCAACTGTGCGAACTGATGGCGCAACTGGCCGGGAACGAAGTCGGCCTCGTCATCAGCGGCTATGCCATCGTCTCAGCCGACGGACAATCGAGTCCCCGCCAGTTGGCGGCGCATGAGGACCGCTTCCTGCCAGGTCTGCGCGACATGGCGCAGGCGATGCACGCGGCAGGAGGAAAGATCGCCCTGCAGCTGGTTCACGCTGGCAAATTCTCCACTCCTGGGTTGACCGGCGAGATCCCCATGGGCCCCTCTGCCGAAGAAAAAGATCAACAACTGAGCTGCCGCGCCATGAGCCATGCGAACATCCAAAGCGTGACCGCCGCCTTCACCGAGGCGGCAGTCAGGGCACAAGGGGCGGGATACGACGCCATCCAGTTGCACGCGGCCCACGGTTTTTTGCTGAGCCAGTTCCTTTCTCCCGCTTTCAACCGGCGCATCGATGAATATGGCGGTACACTGGTTAACCGGGCACGCTTTTTACTGGAGGTGGTGCGGAGCATCCGGGGCGCGGTGGGGCCGGGATTTCCGATTCTCATCAAGCTCAACTCGGAGGATTTCCTACCGGAGGGGATGACGCGCAGCGAGGGCGTCGAGGTCGCCGCCTTGCTGGAAGCCGCTTCGGCAGATGCCATCGAAATCTCGGGTGGGACGGTCGCTTCCCAGGAATTCGTGCCGCCGCGCCCCGGGATCCTGAAGAGCCCGGAGGCCGAGGGCTATTACCGGGAGGCAGCGCTGCTGCACCGGCAGAAGATCGGTATTCCCATCATGCTGGTGGGGGGCGTGCGCTCCCTGGAGGTCGCCGAAGAGTTGCTGGAGAGCGGAGTAGCCGACCTGATCGCCCTGAGCCGCCCCCTGATTTGTGAGCCCGGCCTGCTCAAGCGCTGGCGCGAGGGGGACCGCCGCCCGTCCAGGTGCCTTTCCTGCAACGCCTGTTTCGGACCCGCCCTCGAAGGGCACGGGTTTTACTGCGTCGCGTTCAACAAAGAGAAATAATCGGGAACTATCTTCCGTCCGGGTCGCCGACCTCAGCCAAGAGTCCCCTCTCCCGGAGGGGGAGGGTCAGGGAGGGGGAAGCGCCGAGACGGCATGTGATGCTGCCAATCAGCACCAAAGTAACATCATCGTAACCAAAGGAGATCAAATTCCATGACTAAGATTCCAGCCTACGCCGCCCTTTCCGCACGCGCGCCGCTCGCGCCGCACAGCATCGAGCGCCGGGAAACCGGTCCGCACGACGTGCAGATCGACATCCTTTACTGCGGCATCTGCCACTCCGATATCCACCAAGCCCGCGACGAATGGGGCGGCTCCATCTTCCCGATGGTTCCCGGCCACGAGATCGTCGGCAGCGTCATCAACGTCGGCGCACAGGTTACCAAATGGAAGGTCGGCGACAGCGTCGGCGTCGGTTGCTTCGTTGATTCCTGCCGTGAATGCGAGGCGTGCCAGGAAGGTGAGGAACAGTTTTGCGAAGAAGGGATGAGCGCCACCTACAACGGCTACGAGCGCGACGGCAAGACCCCCACCTACGGAGGCTATTCCACCAACATCACGGTAAATGAAGATTACGTGCTGCGCATTCCGGCGGGGATGCCGCTGGAGCGGGTCGCCCCGCTGCTTTGCGCCGGTATCACCACCTACTCACCGCTGCGCCAGTACGGCGTCAAGGCGGGTGATCAGGTTGCCATTCTGGGGCTCGGCGGCCTGGGGCACGTCGGGGTTAAGATCGCCAAAGCCATGGGGGCCAAAGTGACCGTTCTCAGCCACTCGGCGAGCAAACGCGAGGCAGCCCTGGCTCTGGGCGCCGACGATTTCATCGACACCAGCGCCGAGGACGCTTTCAAGACCAACGCGAAACGGTTCGACTTCATCCTCGACACCGTTTCAGCCCAGCACGACTACAACTCCTACCTTGGACTATTGAAGCGCGACCGGAACATGGTGCTGGTCGGCATCCCGGATCCCATTCCCCTGTCCGCCGCGCCGCTGGTCATGCAGCGCCGCCACCTTTCCGGCTCGCTCATCGGCGGGATCCGGGAGACCCAGGAGATGCTCGACTTCTGCGCCGAGCACGGAGTGGTATCCGACGTCGAGGTGATCAACATCGACCAGGTCAACGAGGCTTACGAGCGCGTTTTGAAAAGCGACGTGCGCTACCGTTTCGTCATCGATCTGGCGAGCCTTAAGTAGGCGCCAGTCAAACCCCGACCTTTTAGCGTTCCCACGGTCCTCCGTGGGAACGCCGCCCCGGACGCTCCC
>JGI24143J45723_1000941_pt1 | contig 14581 bp, 17 predicted proteins | sample BarGraIncu00432A_FD_45723 | JGI IMG/M metagenome (IMG submission 45723)
TAACATAGCTGCTTGCGCTTATTCGACGGGGGCTAGAGGTCTATTTGGCCTATCAATGTGCTGACCCGCCCGGGCTGTGTTCCAGTTGCGTGGCTGAACTGAGCAACTCCTGCTGCAGCCAGTCGCGCAAGGCGACCAGGGGCGGCCAATCCTGGAGCTCGGGTGGATGCAGCAGCCAAAGGGCATCAGAGCCTGGGTCCGCCAGCGCAATCGGCGACAGCTGCACCAGCCGCCCGTCGCGCAAAGCATCCGCAGCCACCAGCTGGCGGCCCAGCGCAATACCCAAACCCTGCTCGGCCGCCTGCAGCAGCATGCCCATATCGTTGAAGACCGCCACCGGCGTAACGCGGCAGCGCTGCCCGGCCAGGGCGAACCAGCGATTCCAGCGCTGGGCATCGCCCAGCAAAGGCTCGTGCATCAAGGCCGCGGGGTCGCCGCCGGCCAGGCGCCGCGCCACCTCGGGGGCGGCTACCACGATCATCAGGGGCGAGTCGATCAGGCAGGTGCCCGCCAGCCCGCGCCACGGGCCTTTGCCCTGCCGCAAGGCGGCGTGATAGCCCTCGCGCTGCAGATCAATCGCCTGTTGTGAAGTGTGCAAGTCGATCGCGATGCCGGGATGCTGTTCACGCCAACGCGTCATGCGCGGCAACAGCCAGTGCTGCGCAAAGGACGGCAAGGCGGTGATGCGCAAGCTTTGTTCCGTGCCACTGGCCGCCAGCGCTGCCGCGCGCACGCCCGCATCGATTTGTTCCAGCGCCGGCTCCACCACGCCCAGCAGCGCCGCGCCGGCCGCATTGAGCACCACGCGGCGGCCACGCCGATCAAACAGGGCAAACCCGAGCTGCTCCTCCAGCACGCATCTGTTGACTGATGGCGCTGTGCGTCAAATGCAACTGCTCGGCCGCCGCGCGCAGATTGGACAGCCGGGCAACAGCACGGAACGTGGGCAAGGTTTGAAGCGGGATACGGCGCATGCTGGTAAGTATAGCTAACCAAATCGCCACAATTTATCGCTTTTATTGCGCTTGCTGGGTAGCTATGCTTACCTGCAACTCAACGAGGAGTCCAACATGAACCTATCCAACTCCTGCACAACGCTGCCCTTGGCCGAAGGCCCCTGGCTGGCCCGGCTCCTGCGGCGCGCCGCGCGCACCAGCGGGCGCTACCTGGCCGCGCTTTGGAACCTGCGTCTGGGCCGGCCCGCGGTCGAAGGCCGGCGCCTGCCATTGAGCGACATGAGCACCCACATGCTTCGCGACCTCAACCTGCAACACTGCTTTCATGCGCAGCGTGAACTGGATCGCTACGAGCAAACCAAGGCGGGCTTGCCGCTCTCGCATTTTTAGTCAAACCGCCTTCGCCTCGAAGCTGCGAATCTGAAACAGCGCCTCACTCAGGCTCATCTCACCAGCTTCCAGGAGCTTGCCGACCAGATGCTCGGTCAGCGGCTTGAGCCGGGCCAGCACGGCCCTGGTTTCGTCGTACAGGCGCTCGCTCTGTGCTTCCATGATGCTGCGTGTCTCCTCGTCCACCTCCCCGCTGCGACGGCTATCCTTGGCGAGCGAGCCGAAATTCAGGCGGGTCTTGCGGTACATGCCCATCTCACCCACGGCGTGGTGCAGCAACTGCGTCACGCGGGTGATGTCGTTGTGCGCGCCGTTGGTCGTGCCTTCTTCGCCAAAGAACAGTTCCTCGTTGGCCATGCCGCCCAGCAGCACGCGCACGTCGTGTTCGATGTCGCTCTTGGTCTTGAGCAGGTTGGCCCCCTGCTTGTGAAAAACGAAGCCCAAGGCGTTGGTACGCGGGTTGGCCTTGAGCGAAATCTTGAGGGTCTTCATGTCGGCCAGGATCTGCTCCCAGTTGCTGTTGGGCAGCTGGCGTTCGTGCTCCAGGTCCACCAGGAAGTGGCCCCATTCGTGCACGGCAATGATGCGGCGATCGCGCTCGCGTTCCGCGGTGGTGTCGATATTGACGTTGCCCACCAGCACCCGCTCGGCGGCCTGCATCAGAGTATCGGCNCCGATCATTTCGCCCGTCTGTACGGCCGTGATGCCAGCCTGGTTGACGATGGTCTCCAGGTCGGCCGGGCTGCGGCCCTNGGTCACTTCCACCAGATGGCGCAGATCGAGGTCGGGCAGCACCTTGTCGGCGCGCTGGTCCAGGTAGTGGCCNATGATAGCCANCCGCTCTGCTCGGTTGGGCATGCGAAAGTCCACCTTCATCTGAAAGCGCCGCAGCATGGCCTCGTCCATCTCCATGGTTTCGCTGTTGAAGTTGCTGGCCACGATCCAGATGATCTCGGCTTCGTTCTTGCTGCGCACGCCATCGAGCACGGACAGCAGCGTGTTGGCGGTGTCATCGTCGAACTTGCGGCGGCCGCCGCGCTTCATGAAAAGGTCCTGCGCCTCGTCCAGGAAGACGATGCAGCGCTTGCGCCGCTTGGCCATGGTCACGATGCGGCTGAGCGTATTCGAGCCGCCGGCCACGAAGCCCGTTTCCAGGTTGGCGGCAGAATGAAACAGGATGGGCAGCCGCAATTCCTTGGCCAGGTAGCTGGCCAGCTTGGTCTTGCCGGTACCGGCCGGGCCGCTGAACATCACATTGAAGGGTTTGAAGATGCCGTACTCGGCATATTCCGCGCGGCGCTCATACTGGTCCTTGATCTGGGCCACCTCGGCCTTGATGTCATTCATGCCCACCAGGTCGTCGATGGAGCCAGGCACCTGCGCCGGCTCGATGAACTTGAGCGACTTGAACTGGCCCTTGAGCTGGAGATACAGGAAGGCCAGCACGCCGAGCATCAGTGTGGCCGACAAGACGCCGCTGACACCTGCTTTCCAGCTGTCCTTGCCAGCCTGTGGGCGGGCGCCGGCAAAGCGCTGGTCCAGACGTTCGAACAATGCAAGACTGCCAGGCTTGAGCTCGCTGCGCGGAATAAAGCCCAGCTTGACGCCCCACGGCGCGGTGACGGCCTTGTCGGTGAAGATTCGGGTCTCCATGTCGCTGGGGTAATAGGCGTACTGCTGGCCCTGCGATTCGATCAGGATGATGCGCTCCGATGCGTTCCACAGCAGCGGCTCGTAGACCACCGTGATGCGCTCGACCGGCTTGGTTTCCAGGAAGCTCAGCAGCGAGCCGCTGCCGAACACCACAGGTAGCTTGTCATTGAGCTCCCACACCCCCTCGCCCGCCTGCCCGGCAACGGTCATGGTCTTGACCTGCTCGGCCACGGCGGCCTGCTTCTGGATGAGTGTGAACGAATAGATGCCGGTGGCGGGGATCAGGACGGCCAGAACCAGCACAGTCAGCTTGACGATCACCGGTTGGATCACGAACCAGTCCAGCAGTCGGCCGACGGCCTTCTTGATGACGAGCCAAGGACCCGTCGAGTCCGGCGCGGCGTCGCTGGGTTTCGATAAATCTGACATGGGGCAGTCCTTCGTGGCGGGCGCCACGCCAAGTTCCGGGGCCGCAACACAGGTTTCACGATCACGCCGGGCTGAAGCCTCTTTGATGGTGCAGCCGGGGGAAGAGTCTTAAAGAACCGCCGACTAACAGTTGGAGTCTGATTCAGGCCTCAAGATTCCGGCCGCTATGCTACGCCCAAATTTATCAGCCCGTGTGTGCGCTGGCATACCGACAGCTCCGGCCGGGAACGGTACAACACATACTCGTGTGCAGTGGATTGCTTCAGGCACGCGACTCGTTCCTTTCACTCCGTTAGCCCTCAAGAAAGGGGAATTTTTATGAACAGTATCATCTACATCGTCGGACTGGTCGTTGTCGTCATCTTTATCTTGTCGTTTTTCGGGCTGCGCTAAAGCGTCCGATCAGTCACCGCCAGAGTGGAGCAAAGGCTAGCGCCCGTTTCATTCGAACTGTAGTAGCCCGGCTCCTCGTCTGCGGGCGGCGCGGCCAGCGGTGGTTCGGGGGCTGGAGATTACTACTTGCTCCTGATTTAATAGTTACCTCCTCAAGTGGGACGGGGGCTGGAGGTCATTTTTGACAAAATCTGGAGTGCCATCGCTTCAGCAGGCAAATAGTTTTGNCGGCAGCATAAGCGTCTCGACCCTGCACGCCTTTTCCTCTTCACCCCAAGCCACCTCCATGCCCATCACCCTGGACGCCCTGCGCCGCNACGCCGTGGCGCGCTCCCTGTTCACGCCCACCCCCCTGGCCCTGGCCCTGGCGGATGAGTTGGCGCGGCTGCGCACCCGTTCTTGGTTTACCGGCGAGTTGAACGGGACGCAAGGCTGTGTCGCAGGCCGTGCGGGGGCTGGAGGCGACCACTTTGGGCTTGAGAGCTTAAACTGCTTTCAGGACAAGGGGGATGGCTGGGTTCGAGGTGTGTTCTCGTCGATCTCCCAGTCGGCCCGGTCGGCCACTTCGTAGTGCGCTCGCCCGCTGGACTTGGCACGGTACATGGCGGTGTCGGCGGCATTGACCAAGGAAGCGGGGTCGTCCAGCACGGCATCGGGCAGCGCGCACGCCACGCCAATGCTCAACGTGACCTGCGCAGACGTGGGTGAAGCGACATGCGGCACGTACTCCTGCTGCATCAGGTCCAGGCACATTTGGGCGGTCTCGCAAGCATGGGCCATATCGGCGCCGGGCAGTAACAGCACAAATTCCTCACCGCCATAGCGCGCGACCAGTTCGCCAGCCCGGCGCACGCAACGGCTTAGCACGCTGGACACCCGCCGCAGACATTGGTCGCCGGCCAGATGCCCATAGTTGTCGTTGTAATTCTTGAAGTGATCAATATCCACCATCAAGAGGCTCAAGGGGGTGCCGCCGCGAGCAGCGCGCTGCCATTCGGTGGTCAGGGCTTCGTCAAAACGCCTGCGGTTGGCCAGACCGGTCAAACCGTCCATGACCGTTTGTTGGACCAAACGCTGGTTGCTGGCCTCCAGCACCTTGCCTTTGAGCACCAGTTCCGTGACGTCGACCCAGGCAGCCACCAGATAGCCCTCGGGTGTTCGGGTTTCGTAGAAATTGACCCACTGGTTGCGCGTGAGCGCTTTCAAAGTATGCTCCTTGTGCGTCCCACGCGAGGCCAGACGCTGCGCTAGCCACTCTTGCTCGCGCCCGATGGCCGCCGGGATCAGCTGTCGTTTCAGCTTGGCGCGCATCAAGGCTTCAAAGGTCTGGCCGATGTCTGCTGGCGTGTGAAAGCCCCTGTAGATCAGATTGATTTTTTTGTTGTACAGCATCAGTCGGTCGTGCTCGTCCCAAATCTCCAGGCCTACGTCCAGCGTGTCCAGGCTGGAGGCCAGCAATTGGCGGGCTTTTCGTGTTGCAAGCTTCGCCACCCACAGTTGCCGCCACAGCAAGACGGCTGCTGCCAGCGCACACAGCGCTGCGCTCAATCCGAGCCAGGTCGGCCCCTGCAGCGACGTGGCGCGCGGTGTTTGACTGGCCCACCACCACGCTGCCGTTTCAGACACGAGCGCCAACATCAGGGCCAGCAACACCAGCCACAGGGACTTGTTAGGATTGCGCAAGGGTTTCATCGATGGTCACAGGGACGATCGAATTATCTGGTCAGTCCGCCGTTACTTCATGTTATTTATCAAACGGAATCAAGTTCAAGTTCAAGTTCCATTTTTATGCAGCAAGGTTTTCAGGTTGACTGGACAATGCAGCTTTCAACGGCAATACACCTGGCTCACATCATGTCCTACCCCCTGAAGATCGATTTCGTCTCCGACATTTCCTGTCCGTGGTGCGCCATCGGTTTGTCGGCACTGGAGCAGGCGCTGGACCGGCTGCAGAACGAGGTTGCCGCTGAGCTGCATTTCCAGCCGTTCGAACTCAACCCGCAAATGCCCGCCGGCGGGCAAGACATCGGCGAGCATCTGGCGCAGAAGTACGGCTCCACGCCCGAGCAGCAGGCGCAGATTCGCGACACCATTCGCCAGCGCGGGGCCGAGGTCGGTTTCAGTTTTAACCCCGCCGGGCGCGGCCGCATCTACAACACCTTCGACGCACACCGCTTGCTGCACTGGGCTGGACTCGAAACACCGACCCAGCAGCCCGCGCTGAAGAAAGCGCTGCTGGTGGCCTGCCATACCCAGGGCCAAAACATGGAGTCGCACGAGGTTTTGCTGGCTGCGGTGGCGCAGGCGGGTCTGGATGTGGTGCGCGCACGCGCCATTTTGGCCAGCGACGAATTCGCCCCCGAGGTGCGCGAACGCGAAGCGTTCTACACCAGCCAGGGCATCCATTCGGTGCCGGCGGTCATCATCAACGATCGCCATCTGATCTCCGGTGGTCAGCCGGTAGCGGTGTTCGAGCAGGCGCTGCGCCAGATTGCGGCAAGCCAGGCGCAGGCCTGACACTGGCTACGCCCCAACAGTGAAAAGTCGTGGGTCGAGGGCTCGGGCAGGTAGCGCGTGGGCAGGCTATGGCGCTCGTACCAGGAGCTGCTCATTGCACCTTCACACCGTTCCAAAACGCCACNCGGCCGCGCACGATCTCAGCCTCGGGCTTTGGGTCGGGATAGAACCACACGGCGTTGGTATTGAGCTCGCCGTTGACCAGGAGCGAGTAATAGCTGGCCTGGCCCTTCCACGCGCAGGAGGTCTTGTGGTTGCTGAAGGTGATGAACTCGCGCTTGAGCGAGCTTTCGGGAAAGTAGTAATTGCCTTCCACCAATACGGTGTCGTCACTCTCGGCAACGACGGTGTTGTTCCAGATGGCTTGCATGGGCGGCTTTCAAGGTGGATTGGTTTTGGTGTTCCGGTCGATTATTGGCCAAAACTCCGGGCGAAGTAACACCAGCGCTTGCGGCTTGTCAGCANCACCAAGTCCGCCATGTGCGCCTTCATTTGCATCGGAATCGCAGGTCTAAAAGTTGGTAAAAACAAAAATTTGCAATTAAAAGTCGCAAAAAATCAGCAAAGCCCATTGCAACTTGGTTCAAATCGGTTGGTCTCGCTGTTGGACTGAATAGTGACGAAATTCTGTACTGCGCAAGCTCGGCAGGCGCATCGGCGCCAAAAGCCATCCGGTTTCTACTTATAATCCAAAGCTCTGTGGCAAACGTTGCGTGTAACCTGCCTGTAATTTGAGAGCTCAATAATCATGCCGGTCCTCGAATTTGACACAGATGAGTCGGACGAACCAGAGTTCAAGCAGCTTAATGCTGAAGAGGCGCAAGCCCTGTGTGAACGGCACCCGACACTGTCGCCCTGGCGGGTAGTGGCCTGGCAGGCGGCAGTGGGTTTGCTGGTGGCGTTGGCGACTTGGGGTCTGACCCGGAACTCGGTGGCTGGTTGGTCTGCAGCTTACGGTGCGCTGGCAGTGGTCATTCCGGCTGCCTTGTTTGCGCGCGGTCTGTTGCGTCAACGGGGGGCTGCGACGGCGGGCTCGGCTTTGGCCGGGTTTTTTGTGTGGGAAATGGTCAAGATTGCCTTGACAGTGGCGATGTTAGTTGCCGCACCAAGGCTGATTTTGCAGTTGAACTGGCTGGCGTTGCTGGCTGGCTTTGTGTTGACGATGAAAGTGCACTGGGTGGCCATGTGGCTGCGCCCGGCGCGCAAGAACTCTGTCAGTAAGAATTAAGAAATTGGTGAACTATGGCTGCTGCTGAACACGCTGGAACAAATGCCCCGACGGCTGGAGAGTACGTCCAGCACCACCTGCATCATCTGCAAAAAAACTTTTCTTTTGAAAATATTGAGCAACACAGCATTGTTGATTTCAGTGTTTTTAACCTCGACTCCTTGGTCTATGCCGTGCTGTTGGGTGTGATTGGCTGTTTTGTTCTGTGGCGTGCGGCGCTCAAAGCGACGCCGGGTGTACCAGGCCGCTTTCAGGCGGCGATTGAAATCTTATTCGAAATGGTGGATAGCCAGGCCAAAGGTGTGATTCATAACGCCAAGAGCCGCAAGCTGGTGGCGCCCTTGGCGCTGACCGTGTTTGTCTGGATCTTCCTGATGAACGCCATGGACATGTTGCCGGTCGATGCCATTCCAGCCTTGTGGCACGGCGCGGGCCCGGCTATGGGTTACATGAATTACATGCGCGTCGTGCCGACGGCCGATCTCTCAACGACGCTTGGCATGTCGGTCAGCGTGCTGCTGGTTTGTATTTTTTACAGTGTCAAGATCAAGGGTTTGGGGGGTTGGGCGCATGAATTGGTGGCAGCGCCGTTCGGTGACAACATATTTTTGTATCCCGTCAATTTCCTGATGCAGTTGATAGAGTTTGCCGCGAAGACCGTATCGCACGGCATGCGGTTGTTTGGCAATATGTTTGCCGGTGAGCTGATTTTCATGTTGATCGCCCTGATGGGTGGCGCATGGGCCTGGCAATTCAATCCGCTGGCTGGCGGGTTCTGGCTGGGATTCGGGCATGTGTTTGCTGGAACTGTCTGGACTCTTTTCCACATTCTGGTGATCACGTTGCAAGCCTTCATCTTCATGATGTTGACGCTGATTTATGTGGGGCAGGCCCACAGCTCGCACTGATCGTTTAAACACTTTCTTTTCTCTACTTTCTTTCTTTTTCTTTTCTGTACTTTAGGAGCAATCATGGAAAACATTCTCGGCCTCGTGGCACTGGCTTGCGGCATTATCGTTGGCTTGGGCGCAATGGGCGCATCGATCGGCATCGCGCTGATGGGCGGCAAGTTCCTGGAGGCCTCCGCGCGCCAGCCTGAACTCATGAACGAGCTGCAAGTGAAAATGTTCATTTTGGCGGGTTTGATCGACGCTGCTTACCTGATCGGCGTGGCGATTGCCTTGCTGTTTGCGTTTGCCAAGCCTTTCGCCATCTGATTTTGGCTAAGCTTTCACGCTTGAAAGGGAATAAGCTGTGAACATTAATGCAAGCCTGTTCCTGCAGGGCATCGTTTTTGCGATCCTGGTGTGGTTCACGATGAAATTCGTGTGGCCACCGATGGCAAAAGCGCTGGACGAGCGGGCGCAAAAAATCGCCGACGGCCTCGCTGCGGCCGACAAAGCCAAGTCCGAGCTTTCTTCGGCCAGCAAGCGGGTGGAGGCAGAATTAGCCACCTCCCGCACTGAAACCGCAGCGCGTCTGGCGGATGCGGATCGTCGGGGCCAGTCGATTGTTGACGAGGCCAAAGNCCGGGCAACCGAGGAGGGCAACAAGATCATTGCGGCTGCCAAGGTTGAAGCCGAGCAGCAAAGCAACAAAGCGCGCGAAGTTTTGCGTGAGCAAGTGGCGGCGCTGGCGGTCAAGGGCGCGGAGCAGATTCTGCGCAAGGAAGTCAACGCCAGTGTCCATGCTGATTTGCTTGGCCGTTTGAAGTTGGAACTGTAAGAGGGCAACCATGGCTGAACTTGCCACTATTGCCCGTCCCTACGCCGAAGCCTTGTTCAAGGCTTCGTTATCCGACCTCAATGGTGCGGCGGTTTGGGTAGAAGAACTGGAAACGATTGCCAAAAATCCGCAGTTGCTCCAGTTTTCCGACAACCCGAACGTCACAGCAACCCAGGTGTATGAATTAATTGCTGGCGTCGCCCAAGGGGCTTTGCCAGCCATGGCGCAAAACTTTCTGCGCACCGTGATTGAAAACGGACGCTTGAGTGCCTTGCCGGAAATTGCGGCACAGTTTCGTGTCATGAAGAACGCCCAAAGTGGTTCATCAGACGCCGTGGTGTACAGCGCGTTTGCCATTGACAGCGCGGCCCTGGCCGACCTGGCGGCAACGCTGGAACAGCGCTTCGCGCGCAAGCTCAATGTGTCGGTTCAATTGCAGCCTGAATTGATCGGTGGCATTCGCGTGGTGGTGGGGGATGAGGTTCTTGACTCTTCTGTCAANGCCCGTCTGGAACAAATGAAANTGGCATTGACCGCTTGAGGCNCACGCCTCTCGTTGTCAGGCCTAATTAACGAAAGAAGGAAAGAGTCATGCAACTCAATCCCGCAGAGATTTCTGAACTGATCAAGAGCCGCATTGAAGGCCTGACAGCCGGCGCGAACATTCGCAATCAGGGNACCGTCGTGTCGGTGACCGACGGCATTGTCCGCATTCATGGACTGTCGGACGTGATGCAGGGCGAAATGCTCGAATTCCCAGCCGACGCTGAGGGGCAGCCTAGCTACGGTCTGGCGCTGAACCTGGAGCGTGATTCGGTCGGCGCCGTGATTTTGGGCGCTTACGAGCACATCTCGGAGGGCAATACCGTCAAGTGCACGGGTCGTATTCTGGAAGTGCCGGTGGGCCCCGAACTCAAGGGGCGTGTCGTGAACGCATTGGGTCAGCCGATTGATGGCAAAGGCCCGATCGACGCCAAGATGACCGACGTGATCGAAAAAGTGGCGCCGGGCGTGATCGCCCGTCAATCGGTGAGCCAGCCGATGCAAACCGGCTTGAAGTCAATTGACTCCATGGTGCCGGTCGGCCGTGGTCAGCGCGAACTGATCATTGGTGACCGTCAGACCGGAAAGACCGCGGTCGCGATTGACGCCATCATCAACCAAAAGGGTCAGAACATGACCTGCGTTTATGTCGCGATTGGCCAAAAGGCCTCAAGCGTCAAGAACGTGGTGCGCTCGCTGGAGCAAGCGGGCGCCATGGAATACACCATTGTGGTGGCAGCCACCGCGTCCGAGTCGGCCGCCATGCAGTATGTAGCCGCTTACTCTGGCTGCACCATGGGCGAGTATTTCCGCGATCGCGGCGAAGACGCGCTGATTGTGTATGACGATCTGTCCAAACAAGCCGTGGCTTACCGCCAGGTCTCCTTGCTGTTGCGTCGCCCACCAGGCCGCGAAGCCTACCCCGGCGACGTGTTCTATCTCCACAGCCGTCTGCTGGAACGGGCCGCTCGTGTCAATGAAAAGTATGTCGAGGACTTCACCAAGGGTGCGGTGAAAGGCAAGACCGGTTCTTTGACCGCCTTGCCGATCATTGAAACGCAAGCCGGCGACGTGTCGGCCTTCGTGCCGACCAATGTGATCTCAATTACCGACGGCCAGATCTTTTTGGAGACCTCGCTGTTCAACGCGGGTATCCGCCCGGCCATTAACGCCGGTATTTCGGTGTCGCGCGTCGGTGGTGCTGCCCAAACCAAGCTGATCAAGAACCTGTCGGGCGGTATCCGTACCGACTTGGCCCAGTACCGTGAGTTGGCGGCGTTCGCGCAGTTCGCCTCCGATCTGGACGAAGCCACCCGCAAGCAGTTGGAGCGCGGTGCCCGTGTCACTGAATTGCTCAAGCAAGCCCAATACAGTCCGCTGCCGATTTCCTTGATGGGCGCCACGCTGTTTGCCGTGAACAAGGGCTACCTGGACGATATCGCAGTCAACAAGCTGCTGTCGTTTGAGCACGGCCTGCATGGCTACCTGAAAGACAAACACGCTGCGCTGCTGGCCAAGCTTGAAGCCGACAAGGCCATGGACAAAGACGCCGAAGCCGAACTGAACGCCGCGACCGCAGCCTTCAAAAAGTCCTTCGCTTAAGACCCCTGTAACAAGCGAAGGAGTCTTTATGGCAACAGGCAAGGAAATACGCGGCAAGATCAAGAACTTCGAGAGCACNAAGAAGATCACCAAGGCCATGGAAATGATCTCCGTGTCCAAGATGCGTAAGGCACAAGAGCGCATGCGCGCGGCCAGGCCGTATGCGGACAAGGTACGCAACATTGCTGCCAATTTGGGCCAGGCCAACCCCGAGTACATTCATGCCTTCATGAAGACCAACGAAGCCCCCGTCGTTGGCATGATTGTGGTCACGACCGACAAGGGGCTATGCGGCGGCCTGAATACCAACGTGCTGCGCAGCGTGACCAACAAGCTGCGTGATCTGCAGTCAGCGGGCATGTCGGCGCAGACGGTCGCCATCGGCAACAAGGGCTTTGGCTTCCTCAATCGTATTGGTGCCAAGGTGGTGTCACATGTGACCCAGTTGGGTGACAAGCCGCATCTGGAGCGCCTGATCGGCCCGGTCAAGGTGCTGCTCGATGCCTACGCCCGGGGTGAAATCAGCGCGGTCTATCTGTCCTACACCAAGTTCATCAACACCATGAAACAGGAAGTGGTGTTGGAGCAATTGTTGCCCTTGTCGGCCGCCCGGATGCAAGCTGAAACCCAGGCCAGCGAGACCGTCTCTGGCGTCAAGCACGGCTGGGACTATATCTACGAACCTGATGCACAGTCGGTCATTGATGACCTGCTGGTGCGTTATGTCGAAGCGCTGGTTTACCAGTCCGTCGCCGAGAACATGGCCTCGGAACATGCTGCCCGCATGGTCGCCATGAAGGCGGCGACCGATAACGCGGGCAACGTGATTGGCGAGTTGAAACTGGTCTACAACAAGACCCGGCAAGCCGCGATCACCAAGGAATTGTCCGAGATCGTCTCCGGGGCTGCCGCGATCGGGGCCTAGGCCCGCAACGCAGTCCGATAGCAAGATTCAAACTGATTGGAGCAAAGCCAAATGGCTCAAGATACACAAACGAACACAGCAGTTCAGGGAAAAATTGTCCAATGTATTGGCGCAGTGGTTGACGTGGAATTTCCACGCGATCAGATGCCCAAGATCTATGACGCCCTCAAGCTTGAAGGCTCGGCATTGACCCTGGAAGTCCAGCAGCAACTCGGCGACGGCATCGTGCGCACCATTGCTCTCGGCTCGAGCGACGGCCTGCGCCGCGGGTTGATGGTGTCCAACACCGCCAACCCGATCATGGTGCCGGTCGGTACCGCCACACTGGGTCGCATCATGGACGTGCTGGGCACGCCAATTGACGAGCGTGGCCCGGTGACCGCTGAAAAATACGCCTCGATTCACCGCAAGGCGCCAACCTATGACGAACTCAGCCCGTCACAGGAACTGCTGGAAACCGGTATCAAGGTGATTGACCTGGTGTGTCCGTTTGCCAAAGGCGGCAAGGTCGGTTTGTTCGGCGGCGCTGGCGTGGGCAAGACCGTGAACATGATGGAACTCATCAACAACATCGCCAAGGCGCACTCCGGCTTGTCGGTGTTTGCCGGTGTCGGTGAACGTACCCGCGAAGGCAATGACTTCTATCACGAAATGGCCGATTCCGGCGTCGTGAACCTGGAGAACCTGGGTGAGTCGAAAGTGGCCATGGTGTACGGCCAAATGAATGAGCCGCCGGGCAATCGTCTGCGCGTGGCGCTGACCGGTCTGACCATCGCCGAATCATTCCGCGATGAAGGCAAAGACGTGCTGTTCTTCGTCGACAACATTTACCGCTTCACACTGGCCGGTACCGAAGTGTCGGCCTTGCTGGGCCGGATGCCTTCCGCCGTGGGTTACCAACCAACGCTGGCCGAAGAAATGGGTCGCTTGCAAGAACGCATTACCTCCACCAAGGTGGGTTCCATCACCTCCATCCAGGCCGTTTACGTGCCCGCCGATGACTTGACCGACCCATCCCCCGCCACCACCTTTGCCCACCTGGATTCCACCGTGGTGCTGAGTCGTGACATTGCCTCGCTGGGCATTTACCCGGCGGTGGATCCGCTGGACTCCACCAGCCGCCAGCTCGACCCCAACGTGGTCGGCCAGGACCATTACGAAACAGCACGCGCCGTGCAGGGCACCTTGCAGCGCTACAAAGAGTTGCGTGACATCATTGCCATTCTCGGCATGGACGAGTTGGCGCCGGAAGACAAGCTGACTGTGGCCCGTGCCCGCAAGATCCAGCGCTTCCTGTCGCAACCGTTCCACGTGGCTGAGGTGTTCACCGGTTCGCCCGGCAAGTACGTCAGCCTGGCGGAAACCATTCGCGGCTTCAAGATGATTGTGGCGGGCGAATGCGATCACCTGCCGGAACAAGCGTTTTACATGGTTGGCACCATCGACGAAGCGTTCGAAAAAGCCAAGAAGATCTGATATGAACACCATCCACGTTGATGTGGTCAGTGCCGAAGAGTCCATCTTCTCCGGTGAAGCGCGCTTTGTCGCCTTGCCGGGGGAAGTGGGTGAGCTCGGCATCTACCCGCGCCACACCCCGTTGATATCGCGCATCAAGGCGGGCTCGGTGCGCATTGAAAAAGCCGATGGAAGCGAAGAGTTTGTCTTTGTCGCCGGTGGTCTGCTGGAAGTGCAACCCAANTGTGTGACGGTCTTGTCGGACACNGCCATTCGCGGCAAGGACCTGGACGAAGAAAAGGCCAACGCTGCCAAACTGGCTGCTGAAGAAGCCATGAAGAATGCCAAGACCGATATTGATCTGGCACGGGCAACCTCCGAACTGGCGGTGATGGCAGCGCAGATTGCGGCGCTGCGCAAGTACCGTCAGAAAAAATAGCGTTCGACAGTCATCAAGCGCTTGGCCCATTCAGGCTACGCTCAAAGCCCGGATCTGAAAAGATCCGGGCTTTTTTGCTTTTGGGGCCAACCGAATCAATTCAATATCGGCGCATCTGGCAGTTCGTTCGGATTGACCTCGTTGGCGCCTAACGGAAAATGCTGCACCAGCAGCGCGGACACTTCGGCCAAGGCGTTCGTGAGGCCATCCTCAAACTGCGCTTGCTTGAAAGCGGCGCTCATGCGCGTCACCAGGGCAGGCCAAACCGATGGATGAACACGCCCGTTGACTCCTCGATCCGCCACGACCTCAATCGCATGTTCGGC